>Ga0193716_1000005_pt1 | contig 278659 bp, 295 predicted proteins | sample U2c1metaG_FD_145901 | JGI IMG/M metagenome (GOLD analysis project Ga0193716, IMG submission 145901) | Soil microbial communities from a riparian zone of the East river system, Colorado, United States - U2c1 | ecosystem: Environmental > Terrestrial > Soil > Riparian zone | place: USA: East...
ATCATCTTTTGCGGCCGCTGGATAGCCTACGCCATCGTCTGAGCCGGCCCAATCACTTCACGGAGCGCGCAAATGGCCCTCGCCGACTTTTTCCAGACCCTCAACGACCTGCCAATATCCGTCGCGATCCGAGAGGGGGAATCCTATTTTCCCTGGCTTGAATCGCTCCACGTGCTCTGCATCGTCACCGTGGTAGGAACCATCGCGATCATCGACCTGCGGCTGTTGGGCTTACCCGCGCATAAGCGCAGCGTACGCCAACTGACCCTCGAACTCCTGCCGTTCACCTGGGTCGCTTTCGTGCTCGCGGTTGTGTTCGGATCGCTGTTGTTCCTCTCGAACGCGACCACCTACGCCTACAACACGCAGTTTCAGTGCAAGATGGCGCTGATGCTGCTCGCCGGTCTCAACATGGCCGCCTTTCACCTCGTTACCCAGCGCAACATGCATTTGTGGGACGAACTCTCCGAGACGCCGACGGCGGCCAAGGTAGCTGGCTTCTCGTCGCTTGCCCTCTGGATAGGCGTCGTCTTCTTCGCGCGATGGGTTGGGTTCACAATTTGATGCGCAGTCGACGGGCGTCATTCTTTAGCATCAGCCTGAACGGCCGCCGCGAGCGAAGACCCTGCTCCAATTATGCGAGAAATCTCATGCTTAGGCCCTTGTTTAGTCGAGCGCTGGTGAGCGCCGTGCTGCTATCGTCATGGTCCTCCGCAAACGCCCAGGGCGCGTCCCCATTACTCGTCCGCCACCTGCTGCCCGTCGAGGCCGCGATGAAGGCGGCAAGTGCGGCGATCGCGCAATGCAAGGCTGGCGGATTTGAGGTCGCAGTGGCGATACTCGATCGCGACGGGACCATGCGTTTACTCGCCGCAAGTCCGGCGGTGATACCGATCTCCGTCGAGATCGCCCAGCGCAAGGCGCGCGCCAGCGTTATGTTTCAAACAAGTTCGGCCGAGTTCGGCGCACGCGTGCACGCCAATCCGGTATTCGCGGCGTCGATGCAATCTGTCGATCCGCGGCTTTCGGGCGGCACGGGCGCGTTGCCGATCAGCGCCCGCGGCGAATTCCTGGGCGCTATCGGGGTGAGCGGCGCGGCGCAGGGCGCTCAGGACGAGGACTGCGCGCGCGCCGGCCTTGCGGCGATCTCCGAGACCTTGCGCTGAGGCGCAGGGTTTGTCCTCGACATTCTGGGTCGGCGTCAGCGTCCCGGCCCATGGGGCCGGTCCAAATTGAAATAGGATAGTCAGGGCGTGGGCGCACGCTCCTCCTTCGATTGATCGGGGAAGCGTTGGTGGATCGACGTATCGGAGCGCCAGGGCCCGCCGGCACGAAGCGGGCGGGCGATTACCAACGTGCTGTCGATATTGAGATTTCCGATCGTGCGCACCTCGAACAGCGCCTCAAATGCATCGGCCCCGCCCGTCTGCGCCGCAATCTTCGCAAGCTGACTTGGATCCGCGGCAACTTCCGCCGCCTGCATCACGCCCGCATCCCGGGTGCCGGCGACGATGAGAATACGGTTGCCGGCCGGCCCGGGCATGCTCGCCAGGTAACCATAATCCCGCCGCGGCGTGCCGCCTTCGTTGCTCTCGAGCGCATCCGACAGAAAATGGTGCCCGGTGGCGCGATCGATCAGCTCGTCATAGCTGGAGCCGACCGAAAAGCCCGATACGGCGAACAGCGGATCGCGCAGCCAGCCCAGCCCGCTGAAGTACCCGACATAGATGATGTTTCGGCTCTTCAGTCTTTCAGCCGTGATCCGCGACATCGTCAGCAGACGTAGAGAGCTCGCACCGTGGGCCGATACGTCGACGGCCAGCGGCACCAGTTCGCGCAGCGCATAGGCTGTGCTTACGGGCAGGTAATGCAGGTTCAAATCAACGTAGCGGCCCGCATCCTTTGGATTGTCCATCAGATAGCGATCGAGGTCCTCGCGCGAGTTGATTCCGAAGTCGCGGACGAGCCGCTCGACTTTCGTGTTGGTCGCCTCGCCAAAGATGAAATAATCGCCGATGACGATGAAGGTGGGATGGTCGCTCGTGACGAGCGGTTGCCAAAAGGCAGTCCGCTCGGCCGCGGCGAACACGCTCGCAGGCTGGCGGTTCGCGACGACATACCAGGCAACGATGTTCATCACGACGGCGAACAGTCCGAGCGCGACCCAACTGCGTCTCGTTTTCCACCAGCGCATACGCGCGGATGGCGGACTGGCTTCTGCATCCGCCGCCTCGGCTCCGGCTTCGCCCGGTGACGGCTTGGCACTGTCGGTGAGTATTAAGCGATATTCGCCCAAGGGTATGGCGAGCCGCTGGGCGGCTGGATTTGCACTGTAGAATTCCTGGAGCTTGCGCCGCAGCCGGTGAATGTAGACGCGAACCGAGGCATCCTCGAACAAATCCACTCCGCCGCCTTTGCCGAACACCTCCTGGGCGATTTCGATTTCTTTCGGCGCGCGGGATTCGAGCGAGCACTGAAGCAGAAAGTCGAACAATCGCACCAGCACGTCCGAGCGACCGAGAGCGCCTGCCTCACGCACACGCCCCGCCTCCGAAGCAAGATTCAGGCGATAGGGGTCGTCGGCAAGCATTCTTGGAGGGTCCCCAGCAAGCATTTCGGCGCTGTAACATGAAGTAACGTTGGGGCGAAGTGCTGGAACGCATGAAGGAATGCCCGCGGATCCAGAGCCGTGGCCGAGTAACGTGGAGCTTTACGGTAGCGTGCTGGACATGGCCGATGCGGACAAAGACATTGCCCTCGAATGTCCAATCCGTTGCACCCATCAAAAGCCGGTTCGATCAAGCGCCGTCGCATCGCCGTTGCGGCGCTCCTGCTCGCGCTCGTGACCGCTTTGGGCATCCGGGCACATGCCGATCACGCGCAGAACACGGTCCTGCGGGCCGATCCCGAGGCAATTCTTCCTGACCCTGTGATGCGCGAGACTACCCTGCGCGAGGGCAGGACAGTATTTGCTGCGCATTGCGCTTCGTGTCACGGACAGGACGGAAAGGGCGATCGTCAGGTTGGCGTTCCGGACCTGACCGACGACGATCATCTCTTCGGCAGCGGGCTCGTCTCTGAAATCGAGGATATCGCGCGCTACGGCATCCGCGCGCACGACAGCCGCGGCGCAAACCTTGCCTCGATGCCGGCGCATATTGGCACCGTGCTTCCCCCCAAGGGCAAATCCCCGCCGCCGCAATCGTCTACGCCATCGCTGACGCCTGCGCAGATCGAGGATGTTACCCAAGGGCTGCTCTGGTTCACGGACCACGCTACCGACATCGCCGCCGCTCGGCGGGGCCAGAAGCTGTTCAAGGGTGCGGCGGGCTGCTGGGATTGCCACGCCGGCGATGCGGGAGGGGACCCCGCGATTGGCGCGCCTGCGCTTTCGGACTCTGTCTGGCTCTACGGCGATGGCGGGCACGACGCGATCTATCAATCGATCGCTTATGGGCGTGCGGGCATGAGCCCCGCCTTCGATCGGATTCTCACCGCCGCGCAACTTCGCGATGTAGCCGTCTACGTCGCATCGCTCGCTCCGACGAAGGCCAGCCGCCGATGACCGATACGCACCCGACCGCAAATGATCGCTGGGACTGGGCGCAACCGAATGCCCGGCGTTCGCTCTGGTTGTGCGGTGCGGGTGCGATCCTGGGTCTCGTTATCGCCGGGGTCGGACTCTTCACCGCGCAGGGGACACGGACCGCCACCGTTCCCGCCGAGGATGCCGCGATCGTCAACAACGTGCCCATCCTCATGGCCGATATGATCGGTCAGCTTCGCGCGCTTTACGATGTCGGCCTCACCCAGGCGACGCCCGAGCAGAAGCGCAAGGTGCTCGACGACATGATCCGCGAGGAGTTGTTCGTGCAGCGTGGCATCGAGATGGGGCTGCCCAACGACGACATCGACGTTCGCCAGGCCCTGATCAACGCTACGGAGGCGCAGGTGGCGCAGGATGCCATGACCGCCAGGCCCGCCGAAGAGGAATTGCGCACCTTCTACGCCGCGAACCCCGATCGCTATGCGAGCGAAGGGACGATGATCCTGCACGAATATCTGCTTCGGGGGGATATCGCGACCGCGGCCCGCACGGTTGCCGCACTGCGCGCCAGAACCGCCGCAACCGCACTCGGGCTGAAAACCGCCGGCCGGGTCGATGACGGCGAAGAATTTTATTTCGCTGCCCGCATCCACCTTGGCGACCACCTGTTCGCCGCAGCGCGCGGGCTGAAGGACGGAGAGATATCCGATCCGATCGAGCAGCCCGACGGCTTCCACATCCTGCAGATGGTAGCCAACAATCGCCCGCGGGCGATGGGCTATGACCAGGTACGGGATCGCGTCTTGCGCGACTTCCTCCTCGCCAAGGTTGCCCGTCTTCAGGCGGGCAACGAGCGCTTCCTTCGCAAGCGCGCCGACGTGAAGATCGCAGCGGCGCTGCTGTGATACGGTTCCTTGCTCTATTGGTGGCGTTGCTCGCGCTCGCCCCGGCCGGCGCGCATACGCGCAGCGAGTCGCATACGAGCTGGCTGGTCGACGGCAGTTCCGTTCATCTCACCGTATCGCTGCCCGACGCCGAGGCGCGACGGATCACGCACGACGGACGCCCGCCCAACGATCCGCAGCTGATCAGCTATCTGGCACCCAAAGTCGGCGTCGCGAGCGGCGACGCGCCCTGCACCTCCGCGATCAAGCCGCGCGCCGTCGCGGCGGCATCGGGCTATCGTCGTGTCGAATTTTTGTTCGCCTGCCCCTCGGCCAAAGCGCTCGTGTTGCGCTTTGCGGCCTTTTTCGAGCTGGTGCCGACGCACGTCGATCTGGCCCAGATCCAAACGCCATCGGGCGACTTCGTTGAGCAGGTCCTCACCTCCGATCAGCAGACGATCGAGATGGACGGTGCGAACGGTTCTGGCTTGGAAAGCGCAGGTTTTCTGACCTTCGTGAAGATGGGCGTGATGCATATCTTCACAGGCGTCGACCACATGTCATTCCTGCTCGGATTGGTGCTGATCTCGCGCCGCTTCCGCGATCTCGCCTTCGTCATCACCGGCTTCACGCTCGGTCATAGCCTGACCCTGGCGCTCGCCGTCACTGGCGTCATCCGTCCGCACGCCGAATTTATCGACGCGCTGGTGGCGCTGACGATCGCGCTGATCGGGGTGGAGAATATCGCAGTCCAGGCACGACGGCCCGGCCTGCTGGCCTTGTGGACGGGTGGCGTGCTGGTCGCGATGGCAGCGCTCCGGCTTGGCGGTATCGGGCTGCTTCCACCGCTTTTGCTGATCGGCGCGGGGTTGTTTTCCGCGAATTACCTGATGGTCTCTGGCCATGTGCGCGATGCCGGCCGGCTTCGGCTGGTGGTGACTTTGATTTTCGGTCTGATCCATGGCTTCGGCTTCGCCGCCGACCTGCTCAACGAGGCGATCCCGCGGGCACAGCTGGCGGAACTGCTGGTCGGCTTCAACCTCGGCGTCGAAATCGGCCAGCTAACGGTGGTGAGCGTGCTCAGCGGCTCGGTCGTGCTGCTGCGCCGGATGAAACTGACACTGCCGCGACCCATGGTGGTCGATGTTTGCGCGGCGGGTCTTGTCGCGATCGGCACCTACTGGTTCGTCGGTCGCAGTTTTTAGCTAGAGATTTATATAAAGCGCGACGAATCCACGGAAACACGCAGCGATTTTTGCACCAGCGGAACGGCCGGACTCTCGTATATTTTTTTGGGAAGATGTGGTGCCGCCTACAGGACTCGAACCTGTGACCCCCGCATTACGAATGCGATGCTCTACCAGCTGAGCTAAGGCGGCGCGCCGGAAGCGGGCCGTTACCAGCGCTTCCGCCGCCTGACAACACCCCTTCCCGCCTTCACCCCTTCTTAAACTTCCCGGGCGCATTGCCGTTGGTGGAATACAACAGGGTGGGTTCCATGACCGGCGCAACCGCGATCGCAACGCCAACGCATTCAGGGATGGGCGACGAGCCCGTCTTCGTCTTCGGGCGCGAACGGCGCATGCATGCGCGCGCCTACGATTATTGGGTGTCGCTGCTCCACGGCCGCCGCATGCCCTGCATCGCCGATCTCGATCCCGATTATATGGCCGCCTTCGCGCATCGCAGCGTGCTGGTCGATCTCCAGGCGGAAGGCGGTACCCCGGTGATCGCCTATCTCGGCCGCGAATTGCGCGACGAAGGCGACGTCAACGCCATCCGCCCCACGCTGGCCGATGTGCCGCAAGGTTCCTTGCTGGGTGAGCTGCTGCGCCGCTTCTCCGATATCGTCGCCTATCAGGCACCGGTCGGGTTCGAGGCCGAATGCGCCGGCCGCGCTGATACGCGCCTGCTCCATCGCGGCATCCTCCTGCCCTTCTCCAATGAAGATGGCGATCTCGCCTCCGTCTATGGCGTGATGAGCTGGAGACAGGTCGCCGCGGTCGAGGCCGCACCCGATATCGCCGCCGCGATCGACAGCGTGATGGCGTCGCGCGCCAGTGCGCCGGTTGTGTGCGCATGGGGCGACGGCCCCGGCGCCGCGCAGATCGCGAGCGAGACGGTCGCACCGCAGCCGCTCGATCAGCGTCTCGCCGCCGCGCGCACCTGGGCCGCCTTGGCCGCGACCGATCGCACGCGCAGCGACGCCAGCCTCCATGCCGCTTTGGGCGCGGCCTATGATTATCTGCTCGCCGCGCGCGACACGGCGCTGACAGCCCGCAAGATCGTGCGGATGGTGTTCGGCACCGATCTGCGCCGGATCGAACGCATCCGTTATGCCGCCACGCTGGATCATGCCAACCGCCTCGGCCTCGGGCCGGGCCGGGTCGCGGCCTGGCTCGACAATCATGGCGGCGGCCACGTCGCGGTCGCGATCGCCGAACGCAGGGCACGCCGCGCCGAACGCCATGCGGGCGAGACTGAAGCCAGCCAGGTCTGGGCCGACGCGCAGGATCCGATCGGCCATATCCACCTTTCGATCGACGACGATCTGATGCTGCTGATCGGCCGCCGCGCGCCGCAGGGCGTCGACGTGATCGCCTCGGTACCCGCCGACGATCTCTTCACCGGCGCCGCGCTCGCCCGTGCGCGCCGCGCAGGCTGAGCGGCTTACAGCGAAACCCGCAGCGGGTTGTCCCGACTGTCACACAAGCGCATAGGCCAGCCATTAACCATCATAGCGCACGAGGGCGTATCGCTAATCGTGCCGGAGAGCAGGATGACGAACACCGATCTGGCCACTCCCACCCTTGGGGAGGAGGCCGCGGCCGCTATTGGCGCGGCTTTGGTCGAAGGGGCACTGCCCGGCGAGACCGATAATTTCAGCACCGCCGACCAGGCCGAAGCCGCCGCCTTCATGGCGCAACTGGCCGCCAGCCGCACCCCCGGACAACCCGCGATCGCGCTCGAATCGACCGGCGGCGACAGCGTTCATCGGCGCATGCGGCTCGGCATCGTCAATGACGACATGCCCTTCCTGGTGGATTCGGTCGGCGCCGCGCTCGCCGCGCGCGGGATCGACGTCCACCGCCTGCTCCACCCGGTTTTGCCCGTCCGCCGCGACGCCAATGGCGCGCTGAGCGCGGTCCTGCCCGGCGGGACGAGCGGCGAACGGCGCGAATCGATGATCTATATGGAGGTCGATCGGGTCGACGCGAAACTGCGCCGCAGCCTCGAAAGCGATCTCGCCCAGATGCTGGCCGACGTGCGCGCGGCGGTCGAGGATTGGCCACGCCTGCAGCTCGCCTTGCGCGACGCGGCGCAGAGCCTGCCCGACGGCGAGGGCGCGGCCCTGCTGCGCTGGTTCCTCGAAAAGCATTTCACTTTGCTCGGCCATCATGTCGAGCATAAGGACGGCTCGGCCGAAGGCGGGCTCGGCATCTTGCGCGCGGGCGGCGATCAGCTCTGGTCGCAGGGCGCGCGCGATGCCGCCTTCGCCTGGTTCGAACAGGGCGGCGAAGCGCCTCTGGTGGTCAAGGCCGATCGGCTCGCCACGGTCCATCGCCGCGCCCCGCTCGACCTGCTGATCGTACCGGTCCGCGCCAACGGCGCACTGACTGGGCTGTCGATCACCGCCGGCCTGTGGACCAGCGCCGCCTTGCGCGCCTCGTCGGACAAGGTGCCCGTGCTGCGCACGCGCCTCGCCCAGATCGAGGGCAAATATGGCTTCGACCCCTCGTCGCACGCGGGCAAGGCGCTGCATCACGCTTTGTCCGATCTGCCGCACGATCTGCTGATCACCTTCGCGCCGTCGGTGCTGGAGGAGATCGCGCTGACCGCGATGAGCCTCGCCGATCGGCCGCGCCCCAAGCTCGCGCTCGCGCCCGCGCCGCTCATGCGCCAGCTCTTCGCGTTCGTGTGGCTGCCGCGCGACGCGCTCACCACGCGCCAGCGCGAGGCGATCCGGGCGATGCTGGAACAGGCCGCGCATGCGCCGGTGACCAACTGGGCGCTCGATCTGGGCGAAGGCGATATCGCCTTGATCCGCTACATGCTCGATCTGCCCTATGGCGCGGTGCTGCCCGACGCGGCGGCGCTCGATCGGCAGATCGAGACGATGCTGCGCGGCTGGTCGCCCGCGATCGAGATGAAATTGAACGAGAGCGTCGCGCCGACCCGCGCCGCCCGCCTCGCGCTCGATTGGGCCGAGAAATTCCCGGCCGATTACCGCACCCGTACTACCCCCGACGAAGCGGCCGCCGATGTGCTGCGCCTCGCCGGCCTGGAAGATACGGACAGCCGTGCGGTGCGCCTGAGCCGCAACGCCGGGGACGAAGGCGTGCGCCTGCGTCTCAAGACCTATCGGCTGGGCGAATTGATCCCGCTCTCCGAAGCGGTGCCGGTGTTCGAGAATTTCGGCTTCCGCGTGCTCGAGGAAATCCCGACCCCACTCGACCGGGGCACGGCGGGATACATTCACGAATTCCTGCTCGAAGCCGACAGCGCCGAGGCGGCAGAGGCCCTGCTCGCGCGTGCCGATGTCGCCGAAACCGCGATCGCCGCCGTGCTCGCGAGCCATGCCGAAAATGACGCGTTCAACGCGCTGATCGCCGGCGTCGGCCTCGACCCGCGCGAGGTGGTGCTGGTCCGCGCCTGGTTCCGCTATCTGCGCCAGACCGGCCTGCCCTACGGATTGCAGACGGTCGCCGACGCGCTCCACCGCTCGCCCGATGTCGCACGCGCTTTGATCGCGGCGTTCGACATGCGCCACGATCCCGACGGCAATGGCGACGACACGGCCGCGCTTGAGAAGCTCGACGCCGCGCTCGCGCAGGTCGCCTCGATCGAGGACGACCGCATCCTGCGCCGCATGACCGGCGTCGTCCGCGCGATCCTGCGCACCAACGCGTTCGCGCCCGCCGCGCAGGAGGCCTTGGCCTTCAAGATGGATTCGGCGCTCGTACCAAACCTGCCCAAGCCGCTGCCGTGGCGTGAGATCTGGGTCTATTCGCCGCGCGTCGAAGGTATCCATCTGCGCGGCGGCCCGATCGCGCGCGGGGGGCTGCGCTGGTCCGACCGTCGAATCGATTTCCGCACCGAGATCCTCGGCCTGATGAAGGCGCAGGTGGTCAAGAATGCGGTCATCGTGCCGACCGGCGCCAAGGGCGGTTTCTATCCCAAGCAATTGCCGCCGATCGCGCAACGCGACGCGTGGCTGGCCGAGGGCACGGAGAGCTACCGCATCTTCATCCGCTCCTTGCTGTCGGTGACCGACAATTTCGTCGAGGGCGCGGTGGTCCATCCCACCCGGGTCCGCATCCACGACGGCAACGACCCCTATTTCGTCGTCGCCGCCGACAAGGGCACCGCCACCTTCTCCGACATCGCCAACGCGATCGCGGTCGAGCACGGCTTCTGGTTGGGCGACGCCTTCGCCTCGGGCGGCAGCAACGGCTACGACCACAAGGCGATGGCGATCACCGCGCGCGGCGCGTGGGTCTCGGTCCAGCGCCATTTCCTCGAACAGGGCGTCGACGTGCAGACCGATCCGACGATCGTCGTCGGCTGCGGCGACATGTCGGGCGACGTGTTCGGCAACGGCATGCTGCTGTCGAAAGCGCTCAAGCTGGTTGCGGTATTCGATCACCGCCACATTTTCCTCGATCCGACCCCGGATCCGGCGAAAAGCTGGGACGAACGCGCCCGCATGTTCGCGCTGCCGCGCTCTTCCTGGGCCGATTACAACCCCGAATTGATCTCGAAAGGCGGCGGAATCTTCCCCCGCACGCAGAAATCGATCCCGCTTTCGCCCGAAATCAAAGCGGTTCTGGGCCTTGAGGTCGACGAAATCGACCCTTCCGGGCTCATTACCGCTATCCTGAAAGCCCCTGCGGACCTGCTCTGGTTCGGCGGAATCGGTACCTATGTGAAGGCCGCGTTCCAGTCGAATGCCGATGTCGGAGACCCTGCCAACGACGCGCAGCGCGTCAACGGCTCAGATATTCGCGCCAAGGTGATCGGCGAAGGCGCCAATCTGGGCGTTACGCAAGCGGGCCGGATCGAGTTCGCGGAGGGCGGCGGGCGCATAAACACCGACTTCATCGACAATAGTGCCGGCGTCGATTGCTCGGATAACGAGGTCAACATCAAGATCGCGCTCAATCGCGAGATGACCGAAGGCCGGCTGAGCTTCGACGATCGCAACGTCTTCCTCGCCGAGATGACCGACGACGTCGCCCATATCGTGCTGGAGGATAACCGCCTTCAGACGCTCGGCTTGTCACTGGCCGAACATGGCGGCGCGGCGGCCCTGCCCGCGCAGTTGCGCGTGGTCGAAATCCTCGAAACCGGCGGCCGGATCGACCGCAGCGTCGACGGGATCGAGAGCAACGCCGCTTTGCTGCGCCGCGCGCAGGAGGGCCACGGCCTGACCCGGCCCGAACTCGCGGTGATCCTGAGCCATGGCAAGCTCGCCCTCCAGGCCGCGATCGAGGCATCGGACGTCGCGTCCGACCCCCTGCTGCGCCCGATCCTGCACGCGGCTTTCCCGCCGGCGATGCAGGCGCGCTTCGGCCAGGCGATCGACGATCACCGGCTGCGGCCCGAGATCATCGCGACCAAGATGGCCAACCGCGTCGTCAACCGGCTTGGCCTGGTAACGCCGTTCGAGCTGGCCGAAGAGGAAGGCGCCGCGATGGCGCAGGTCGCCGCGGCCTATTTCGCGGTCGACGCGATCTTTGGGTTCGAAAGCCTGTTCGAAGCGATCGAGCAGGCGGCGATGCCCGAAATCGGCCGCCTCGCCTTGCTGGCGGCGGCGGGTTCAGCGGCGCGGCTCCACGTCGCCGACGTAATGCGCGCATCGGGCGGTGAGATCATGCCGGGTGCGCTCGCCGAAAAGCTCGCGCCGGGTGTGAAGCGACTGGAATCGCGGCTCGACAGCCTGCTCAAGCAGGAAGCCCGCGCCGGTGCCGCCGCATTGCGCGCCCGCCTCGGTGCGGACGGCGCGACCGACGATATCGTCGCGCGCATCGTCCGCCTCTACGAACTGGACGGTGCGATCGGCACGGCCAGCCTCGCCGCACGCATCTCCGCCGACGAACTGGCGGTGACGCAGGCCTATGTCCGCCTGGGCGAGGCGCTCGGGCTCGACTGGGCCAAGGCGGCGGCGTCGCGCTTCGTCTCGTCCGACCCATGGGAGCGTCTGCTCGCCGCCGGGCTCGCGCGCGATTTCGAGCAATTGCGGCTCGAATTCCTCGCCCGCGTCAATGGCGCCGATCCGCAGAAGGCGGTCGATGCCTGGCTCAAGGCGCAGGCGGCGCGCGTCGAGCAGTTCCGGACCCTGGTGGACCGCGCCCGTCTCTCGCCCACGCCCAGCGCGGCGATGCTGGCGCAGGTGGCGGCGCAGGCGCGGGGTTTGTTAGCCCGCTAGAGCCTGATCGTTATCGGTGGAAGCGCCGTGCGCTTCCGCTGATGGCGTGAATCAGGCTCTATTCAAATCTAACGCACCCGGCGGAACGACCAGGGGATCGTCACGCCCACCTCGGGCGCTTCGAGCGCGACGACCAGCGCCTTGGACGCGCGCGGGCGGCCCGCGCCGTCGACCCACAGGCTGTCCTCGACCGTCAGCACGCCGACGCGCGTCCGGAATTGCCAGCCCGTGCCTTCGGCCGGCCGCAGCAGCGCGCCCTGCCCGTCGGTGGTCGGCACCGCCTCGATATCGGGCGCGAGGTGGAACCAGATGGCGAGCGGCGTCGTCACCGCCTTCTTGCGCCCGACCGGGGCGACGCGATCCTCGCCTTCGAGCGAACGGCCGTCGGCGGCGAGGCTCAACCGGCGGCGATGGCTGAAACCGAAGCGCTTCACATAGCCGTCATGCGTCGCCTCGATCCTGCGCGCTTCGGGCGTCTCGACCCGGACCAGCTCGACCTCGGTCACGCCGCGACCCATCGTTCCGTCCTGATGGAGCGCGGTCGAATTGGTTTCGGCCAGCACCAGGGTCGAATGCGCCGCCGTCGTGCGCAGCCCGCGCACCAGCTCTGCGGGCAATCCCGCGCTGCCGCCGCAATTGACCACCAGCCGATGCGGCCCGTCCGCCAGTTCGAACGCGAGGGTCGAGGCGCAGGCCCCGCGCGACAGCGCCGCTGCCGGCGGCGGCGCGGCATCGACGATCAGGCGCGTGTCGCCGCACACCAGTCTTTGATAGCCCCAGTCGCGCGCATCGTCGCGCGATCCGCCGCGCACGTTGATCGCCGCCAAAGCCGCCGCGACCCGTGCCGCGCTTGCCGGCCCGCCGCCCTGCCAGCTCGATAGCGCACCGTCGCCGAGCGTCGCGCTCGCCAGCACCGGCGCGGCCTGGTTGAGCGCCAGCGCGATCGCGCCCGCCGGCGGCCGCGCGCGCACTTCATAAACACCGCGCAGCTGCGCGAGCAGCTCAACCAGAGCGAGCTGTTCGGTCGGCGAGCGCGAGATCAACCCACCGTCGCCGTGCACCGCCAACGCCAGCGCGCGCGTCATGCCGGCCTCGCCATGCGCCGCGCGCAGATCGCCGCCCGGAAACAGCAGACCCGCCGTAATCACACCCGCCCAGGCGGTGACGCGCGGCAGGCCTTGGGGCGCGGTGTCGGCCGCGGTGTCGAGATGGCGCGCACCGCGTGCGAGCGCGTTCAATGCTTCCTTGCGATACTCGGCGTCGCGCGTGTCGAGCAGGAACGGCGCATAGGCCGTCCAGAACAAGATGCGCCGCCCCCACAGATCGGGCCGCCAGGCGGGCTCGCTCACGCTGCGCGCGTGGGCGGCGAGCCACTGCCGCATCAATTGCTCCGCGACCGGCGCCGCGCCGCGCCGCTCGACCGACGCCGCCAGATCGCGCAGCCAGGCGAAGCTCTGCCAATAATCCGAGAAGGCGGGCGAGAAGCCGCCGCGATCGAGCGCTTCGAACGGGATGGTCTCCCCCGCCGCATGCATCTTGCCGTCGAGCAGGGCGCGGCCCGCGCGCACGCTGCCGGGGATCGGATCGGCCGGCACATCGAGCAATTGCAGCGGGTAACGCCCGCGCAGGCGCAGGCTATGGACCGGGGTGCGGAAGGACAGCCGCTTGAGGCCTCGTCCGAGCGTCTCGGTCAGCGAAATACCCGCCCGGCGCCCGGCGCGATGGCGGCGATTGCTTTTCTCTTCGCCCGCGCCCTCCTCGGGCTCGTCCGCCATCAGCGCGCCTCGCGCAGCGCGGCCACGTTTGCGGCATAATGATCGGGGCCGCCCTTGAAGGTCGACGTGCCGGCGACCAGCACGTTCGCGCCGGCCGCGATCGCCTTCGCGATATTCTGCGGGCCGATTCCGCCGTCCACTTCCAGCGCGATATCGCGTCCCGACGCGTCGATCCGCGCGCGCAGCGCCGCGATCTTGCGCAGTTGGCTGTCGATGAAGCTCTGTCCGCCGAAACCCGGGTTGACGCTCATCACCATGATCACGTCGACGTCGCCCAGGATATAATCGACCGCCTCGACCGGCGTCGCCGGGTTAAGCGCAACGCCCGCTTTCTTGCCCAGCCCCTTCACCGCCTGGATCGTGCGGTGCAGATGCGGCCCGGCTTCGGCATGGACGGTGATCAGATCGGCGCCCGCCTCGGCGAAAGCCTCGAGATAAAGGTCGACCGGTGAAATCATCAGGTGGACGTCGAGCATCTTGGCGGTGTGCGGACGGATCGCCTTCACCACCTGCGGCCCCAGCGTGATGTTGGGCACGAAATGCCCATCCATCACGTCGATATGGATCCAGTCGACGCCCGCCGCGTCGACCGCGCGCACCTCATCCCCCAACTTCGCAAAATCGGCCGAGAGGATCGAGGCGGAGATCAGTATCGGGCGCACCATGGGGCTGGTTCTAGTCCAGCTTTGGGGCCGGGGGAATCCGCTTTCGCAAAGGACCGGCGCGGACGCATTCGCCACCCCTCTTTGTCCTGATCGCCGTCTTTCGCCCGGACCGGCTTGGCTTCATTACGGTTCCAGCTTTGAACAAGGGATCACGACATGAAGGACTATCTGATCGAACGGCACATTCCTGGCGCGGAAATGCTTACTCCCGAACAGCTTGCGCAAGCTGCCGCCAAGTCCAACGCGGTGCTGGCCGAGTTGGGATCGGGGATCAAGTGGGTCGATTCCATGGTCGTCAAGGATGGGACCTTCTGTCATTATCAGGCGGAGAATGAGGACATCATCCGCGAACATGCGCGGATCAGTGGTTTTCCTGCCAACAAGATCACCGAGATTGCCGGTGGCCTCAGTCCAAAAACGGGAAGTTGTTGATGATCATGTCGCCCATCGCCAAACCCGCCCGCCGTCCCGCCATGGACGTCGCGATCGTGATGTTCGACGACGGCCTGTCGTCGACCGCGGTCATGCCGACCGAAATCCTGCATTCCGCCGGCAGCCTGTGGAACACGCTCCATGACGAGCCCACGCATCCCGGCTTCCGGGTGCGCACCGTGTCGGTCGACGGCAAGCCGGTCCACAGCCCCTACGGCTTCGAAATCACGCCCGGTGCGTCGATCGACACGGTCGATCGCGCCGACATCATCATCGTGCCGACCTCGGGCCTCGACGTCGATCTCAAGCTGGTCGAGAACAGCGCGTTGCTGCCCTGGCTGCGGCGCCACCACGAGCAGGGCGCCTATATCGTCGGCGTGTGCATGGGTTCGACCTATCTCGCCGCGGCGGGTCTGCTCGACGGACGGATGGCGACGACCCATTGGGCGGTCGCCGACGATATGGTGCGGCGCTACCCCAATGTGCGCTGGCACCCCGAATTGTTCGTGACCGAGGATCAACGCATCCTGTGCAGCGGCGGCGTCGGCAGCGCGATCGACATCAGCCTCTATCTGGTCGAGAAATTCTGCGGGCACGAAGTCGCGCTGCACACCGCCAAGGCGTTGCTGCTGCCGATGCCGCGGCTGCACCAGCATCAGTCCGGTTATGCCGTGCTGCCGGTGTCGCAGGCGCACGACAATGAACGGATCCGTGCGATCGAGGCGTGGCTGCAGAAGCATTTCAACGAGGACATCTCGATCCAGTCGCTGGCCGACCGTGCCTGCATGAGCGAGCGGACCTTCGTGCGCCATTTCAAGGCCGCGACCGGCCGCCTTCCCGCCGCCTACATCCAGGCGCTGCGGATCGAGGCGTCGAAGGTTATGCTGGAGCATGAAGGCCGTTCGGTGCAGACGATCGCGGCGTCGATCGGCTATAACGACGTCGCTTTCTTCCGGTGCCTGTTCAAGCGGGCGACGGGAATGACGCCGCAGCAATATCGCGCCTCGTTCGCGCCGATCAGCGTGCGGGGTCACACACCGCCCGAGTTCCATACGATCTCGCTCGGCGCGCTCGCCAACTAACCTCGCCGACCATCAAAGGAGAAACGACATGCGATTCTTCGCAATGGCGTCGTGCGCCCTCTGACGATCGCGCCCGCACGCGCGACGCCTGACGCCCGCTAACCACCCACGTCCCAAAAACCCGGCATGCCCGCCGGCCGGTCGATCCGGCCGATCGGCGGCGTGCGCCCATCATCCGAGGAGACTATCCATGTACCGTAAGGCCTTTGCCACCGCCGCGACCTTGCTGCTGACCGTTGCGATCGGCGGCCCGGCCACCGCGCAACAGCTGACCCGCGTCGTCAGCTATCACGATCTCGATCTGACCAAGCCCGAAGGGGTCAGGACCTTCCGCCACCGGCTGACGCGCGCGGCCAACTACGTCTGCCGCTTCGCAAGCGCAGGCGATGATTTGCTCAAGAGCGAAAATCAGGACTGCCGCGAGCAGGTCATGCGCGAGACCCATCCGAAGCTGTTGGGTGCGATCGCGCTTGCCCAGAAACGCGCCGCCGCAACCGAGTTCGCCTCCCGTTGAGGCGCGAGGGCGTGGGGCGTCCCTGGCCCCACGCCCTCATTCATCCCGCGAAACTCGCACCCCCCATCGAATGGAGGAAATACCATGTATCGTAGAGCTACCGTCATCGCCTTCACCACGCTGCTGACTTTGGTCACCGGTTGCCCGGCAACCGCCCAGCAGATCAGCCGCGTCGTCAGCTATCGCGACCTGGATCTGACCAGTGCGACCGGCGTCCGGACGTTCCGTCATCGCCTGGCGCGCGCGGTCAATCTTGTCTGCCGCGTTCCACGCGTCGGCGACAACCTGATCAAGGGCGAAGATCAGGATTGCCGGAAGGAAGCGGCGGACGCCGCTTTGCCGAAGATGCTGGGTGCGATCGAGATCGCGCAGAGGCGGGCCGGCGAAAAGCAACTCGCCTCGCGTTGAGGCGGGAAGGCATGGCGCGCGCAAGCCCCCCGCGCGCGCCATGCCTTTAGCCAGGCGCTCTCCAATCAGCCCCGCCGGAAGCGCGCCACGAAGAAGCCGTCGGCACCGCCCTGCTCCGCCAACGCGCCCGGCAGCACGCGCACCCGGCCATCCTTGTCGGGCAATAGGCCGGCGGGCAGTTCCGCCGCCGAGACCGGATCGGCGGTGAAGCCCGCATGGCTGGCGAGGAAGGCGTCGGCGACGCGCTCGCCTTCTTCGGGCTCAAGCGAGCAGACCGAATAGACCAACACGCCGCCCGGTTTCACCAGTCCCGCCGCACGCGCCAGCATCGCCTGCTGGCGCTCCGCCATCGAAGCGATGGCGCGCGGGCGGACACGATGCAGCACGTCGGGATGGCGGCGGAAGATGCCCGTTGCCGAACAGGGCGCATCCAGCAGTACCGCATCATAGGGATCGTCGCTGAAGGTCAGCGCATCGCCGTTGACCAGTTTCGCCTTGAGCCTGGTCCGTGTCAGATTCTCGCGCACGCGCTTCAGGCGTTGGTCCGCATTGTCGACCGCGGTCACGTCCCAGCCGGCGGCGGCGAGTTGCATCGTCTTGCCGCCGGGCGCGGCGCACAGATCGAGCGCGCGGCCGGGCCCCGGCCCGATCAGCCGTGCCGGCAGCGAAGCGGAGATATCCTGTACCCACCAATCGCCATCGGCAAAGCCGGGCAGTTCGGGGACATGCCCGCCCGCCGGCAGTCGCACATGGCCGGGCGCGAGGCTGATGCCGTTGAACTGCTCCGCGCCGTCCGCCTGCGGGTCGCGCAGCGTCAGATCGAGGGGCGGCGGCACCGCGATCGCATGTTGCGCCGCCTCGACCACCTTTTCGCCCCAGGCGGCCTCCCAGCGCTGCGCGACGCCCTCGGGCAGCGACGGCAGTTCCGGCAGCCGCGCGCCGTTGCGGTTGAGCGTGCCGAACACGCCATGGACCAATTTGCGCGGCCCTCCGTCGACCAAGGGCAGCACGGTCGAGATCGCGGCATGCGCCGGCGTGCCCAATTGCAGCGCCTGCACCAGCGCGATGCGCAGCGCGAACCGCGCCTTCGCATCGGGCGGCAGCGGCTTGGCGGTCGCGCTGTCGATCAACGCGTCGAGATCGGTCAGCCGGCGCAGCACCTCGGCGGCGAGCGCATGCGCCAGCGCGCGATCGTCGGCCCGCTCCAGGCCACGCGCGGCATTGTCCAGCGCGCTTTCGAGCGGCAGCCCCTTGCGCAGCACCGCATCGAGCAGGCGCAACGCGGCAGCACGTGCCGCGACGCCGGCGGCTTGGGGGGCGGCCTGAGGCTCGCGTCTTGTCTGATCGGTCATTGCGGCCCACATGGAACCGAACCAGGCAAGCCGCAACGATCATGACCGAACCTTCCAGGCGCCCAGCGCATCTCAAGCCGCCCGCGGACCTGCCGCCGAGCCCGCCAGTGCCCGAGCCGAAGGCGCCCGTGCCGGAGAGTGAGCGCGAGCCCTTATCGCCGGTTCGCTACGGCGATTGGGAGAAGAACGGCATCGCCGTCGATTTCTGATCCCACGGAACGCGGCCATGGCCCGCGCGTCTCATAGGCATGGATGCGGCAGCCTTGTTCCACCGGCACCGCCGCGCCTTCATCGCGGTGCTGATCGCCTTTGGCCTGCTCCTGGTCGCCGCGATCCTGATCCTGACCTTCGCCTGGTCGGATCTGCGCGGCCCGCTCGAACGCCATCTGTCGCGTTCGCTCGGCCGCCCCGTGACGATCGGTGCGATCCGGCGGATCGACCACAGCCTGCTCCACCCCGTCCTCCAGATCGGCAACATGCATGTCGCGCAGCCGATGTGGGTCGGCGGCGGCGACATGATTGTGGTGCGCCACGCCACCATCCGCTTGCCCTTGCTGCCCCTCCTGTTCGGCAAGGCCGAACCGCAGTCGATCGAGATTGACGGTCTCACCGTCGCGCTCGTCCGCCGCGACGCGACGCATGCCAATTGGAAGGGCCTGCCGCGCGGCAGCGGGATGGGCTCGATCGCGCATTTCGTGATCCGCCACGGCGTGCTCACGCTCGACGACCGCAAGCGCGCTCACCAACTCACCGCTGCCATCGCCGCCGACGACAGGGGCTTTCGGATGATTGGGGGCGGCGCGCTCGCGGGCCATCCCTCGACGATCGCGCTGGCCGGACCCGCGCTTATCGGCAAAGGGTCGTGGCCGTTCCGGCTCGACTACCGGTCGGAGATCGCCAACGGCACCCTGATCGGCCGCGCCGACCATCCGCTCGACCTCGGCCATTTCGATGCCCACGCCACCGCCTGGGGCGACGATCTCAAGCATCTCGATCTGCTGGTCGAGGCCGGGATGCCCGGAACCCAGCCCGCCCGCCTCACCGCGGACGTTCGCCGCGATCGGCCGACCTGGACGGTGCGCGATCTGCGCCTGACCATCGGCCGGTCGCACTTCGCGGGCAATGTCACGATCCGCCGGCAGGACGGCCGCAGCAAGGTCGACGGTTCGCTGACCTCAACCGCGCTCGATTTCAACGATCTCGCCTCGAACGAGGGCCTCGCCGAGGCGGCGGCCAAACGCGCCGCGCTTGGCCCGCGCGCCATTCCCGACACGGAGATCCATCTCGAACATATGCAGCGGACCGACGGGTCGATCCGGTTCGATATCCAGCGGCTTTTGTTCAAACAGCCTTCGGTCTTCCAGGGGATATTGACCAAGGTCACGCTCGATCATGGCGTGCTGACCGCCGATCCTTTCTTCGTGCGAATGACGACCGGCAATATCGCCGGCTTCGTGCGCGTGAAGCACCAAACGGGCACGCCCTTGCTCACGCTCGACCTCAAATTGCGTGAAGCCCGCATCGAGGAGCCGATGGGCGATGCCGCCTCCGGCCCGCTCGCAGGGCGTCTGCGGCTGGAAGGATCGGGCCGCACGATCCGCGAAGCACTGGCGCATGCGAACGGCACGATCGGCGTCGTAGGCGGCACCGGCGCGATCAACCGGCGCGCGGCCTTGTTCCTGGGATCGGATGCCGGCCGGGCCTTGTTCGAGAATAAAAGCGAGACGACGATGCTCCGCTGCATGATCGGGCATTTCGCGGTGAAGGGCGGCGCCGCCACCGCCGACACTTTGGTGCTGGATACAGAAGTGTCCCGCAGCGACGGATCGGGCACGATCGACCTCGGCAACGAGCAGTTGGCGCTCACCCTGCCGGGCCGCCCCAAGCTCGATCATGCGGTCAAACTGGACGTGCCGGTCCATCTGGTCGGGACTTTGTCCGAGCCGCGGGTCGAGCCGCAGAGCGTGCCCAGGACCGTTGGCACCATCTTCAAGCTGATCGGCAATGCGATCGCGGGTAATCATGCCGATCCCGCGCCCGATGCGGATTGTGCGGGACTGGCGGCGCAGGCGTTGCGCTAAACCGCCTCGTCCTTGAGCGGGCGCGCCAGCAACGCCTCGACCGCCGCCTGCACGTCGACCTTGCCATCGAGCAGGGCGGCAACCGCTTCCGAGATCGGCATCTCGACCCCCACCGCGCGCGCCGCCTCGACCAGCACCGGCGCGGTAAAGGCGCCTTCCGCCACCGTGCGGCGATCCGCCATCAGGCTGGCGGCGCTCTTGCCTTGGCCGAGGCCGAGGCCGAGCGAAAAATTGCGCGACTGTTCGGACGAGCAGGTCAGCACCAGATCGCCCAGACCTGACATGCCCGCCAATGTCTCCGGCCGCGCGCCGCGTGCCAGCCCGAACCGCGTCATTTCGGCGAAACCGCGCGCGATCAGGGCCGCGCGCGCATTCTTGCCGAGCCCCGCGCCCTCGACCACGCCGCACGCGATCGCGAGCACATTCTTGACCGCGCCGCCAATCTCCGCGCCGACCACGTCGGTCGAGCGATAGGGGCGGAACCCCGGCCGGGCGATGCGCGGCGCCAGCCGGGCCGCGACCGCATCGTCGGCGCAGGCCAATGTCACCGCGGTCGGCAGGCCCTTGGCCACCTCGCTCGCGAAGGTCGGGCCGGACAGGACCGCGATCGGCGCGTCGGGGCAGGTGTCCGCCGCCGCTTCGGACATCAAAGCCATCGTATCCGCCTCGATCCCCTTAGAGCAGAGGATCAGCGGGCGGTTGCCCACCGGCGCCGCGCCGAGGATGCGGCGCATATGCTGGGCCGGCGTCACAACCAGCAATGCCTCGCACGACGCGAGATCGGCCAGATCGTTGGTCGCGCGGATGGCGGGCGACAAGGGCACACCCGCCAGGAAGATCGGGTTCACATGATCGGCATTGATCGCCTCGACCACATCGGGCTCGAACGCCCACAGCAGAACCTCGCCGCCCGCCGACGCGACTTGCGCGAGCGCGGTGCCCCACGCGCCGCCGCCGATAACCCCGATCCTCATGCCTTCACCCCCGCGCCGCGCGCTTTTTCCGCCGACGGATCGAGCGGCCAGCGCGCATGCGCCGGTACGTCGAGCGGATCGGTCATCCCTGCCGCGAGCCGTTCCGCGCCTGCCCAGGCGATCATCGCCGCATTGTCGGTGCACAACCACAAGGGCGGCGCGACGAAGCGCAGATCATGCTGGGCGGCGAGCGCCTGCAGCGCGGTGCGGATCGCGGTGTTGGCGGCGACCCCGCCCGCCACGACCAAAGCGTTGACGCCGCGGGCGCTGCCGATCGCGCGCTTGGTACGGTCGATCAGGCAGTCGATCACCGCCTGCTGGAAGGACGCGGCGATATCCTCCGCCGACCAGGTGCCGGCGTCGCGCGCGCGCAGCACCGCGCTCTTGAGGCCCGCGAAGGAGAAATGCGGTTCGGGCGATCCGAGCAGCGGGCGCGGCAACGGCACCTTTGTGGGATCGCCCCGGAGCGCGGCGGCTTCCACCGCCGGGCCGCCGGGAAAGCCCAGGCCGAGCAGTTTCGCGCTCTTGTCGAACGCCTCGCCCGCCGCATCGTCGATCGTGGTGGCCAGCCGGCGATAGTCGCCCGGCCCGCGCACTTCGAGCAATTGGCAATGGCCGCCCGAAACGAGCAGCAGCAGATAAGGGAAATCGAGATCCGGATCGGCCAGCCGCGGCGACAAGGCATGACCTTCGAGATGGTTGACCGCGATCAACGGCTTGCCAGTCGCCAGCGCGAGCGCCTTGCCCGTCACCAGCCCGACCATCACCCCGCCGATCAGCCCCGGCCCGGCAGTCGCCGCGACGGCGTCGATCTGGTCGAGCGTAACCCCTGCTTCGGCGAGAGCGGCTTCGGTCAACGGAATCAGCGCCTCGACATGCGCGCGCGCGGCGATCTCCGGCACCACCCCGCCATAGGGGCGATGCGCGGCTTCCTGCCCCGCGAGCTTGTGCGCAAGGATACGCCGGTCGGATGTGACCAGAGCAGCCGCGGTTTCGTCGCAGGAGGATTCAAGGCCGAGGATCAGCGCCATCGCGCCCATCTGCGCGCCATGCGCGATGCTTTCAAGGCCGGGAGGTTCTCTGAAAGCCGGTTCCGGCCCGCTCCCCCGCGATTTCTCAAACTAAGCTTTTCCCACAAACAGGAAGCCAACCGCCGCCATGATGCAGAGGAAGGCAGCCGCGTGGCGCCAGTGCAAAGGCTCGCCCAGCACGAACACCATGAAGCCGCCGAAGATGATCAAGGCGATCGCCTCCTGCGCGATCTTGAGCTGGCCCGCGCTCCAGCCGCTGGCATAGCCGAACCGGTTCGCGGGCACCGCCAGGCAATATTCGAAGAAGGCGATCGCCCAGCTGATCAGGATCACCAGCCACAGCTGTTTGTGCATCCCGCCTTTCAGATGCCAGTACCAGGCGGTCGTCATGAACAGGTTGGAGAGGGTGAGCAGCAGGATCGTGGGCATCGGCGCGCTTTTCCAAAGACAAGGACGGCAGCCTGAACCAGCGTGCCGCCCGAGGAAAGAGCGATCACACGGACTTGTTCCGGGGTCCACGCGACTAGCCCGTCATTGCGAGGAGCGCAGCGACGAAGCAATCCAGTCCCGACGGCGGACTGGATTGCTTCGCTACGCTCGCAATGACGTTTGCGTGTTAGAACTTCGCCCTTACGCCGCCGTAAAAGCTGCGGCCGAGCGAACCGAACTCATACGCCGTCTCGTAATGCGTGTTGCCGATATTCTCGACCCGGCCGAACAGGCTGAGGCCGTGACCGATCGGCTGTTCCGCGCGGAAATCGACGAGCGTGTAGCCGTCGAGGCGGATCGTATTGCCGCTATCCTCGAATGAATGGCTCGCATGGGTCACCGCCACGATGGTGGTGAGCCCGAACGCCCAGGCATAGGTCGCGTCGGCATTGGCGGTGCCGCGCGGCCGGCGAATCAGATCGTTGCCGTGCGTGGCGCCGGGCGAGCGATCCTCGGCGTCGGTCCACGTATAATTCGCGTCGAGCGTGAGCCCGCCGAACCGGGCGGCGGCGGCGGCCTCGATGCCGTGCGCGTTCGTCTTGTCGACATTCTGATAATAACCGAACGGCCGGTCGGCGCGCGGCGGGAAGCCGGCGAATTCGATCAGATTGTGCGTGTCGCGATCGAACCAGGTGAGCGAGGCGGTGAAATGGCCGCCCAGTTTCTGCTCGATCCCGGCATCCCAGCCATGCGCGCGCTCGGGGTTGAGGTTGAGATTCCCGTAGGCGCTGTAGAGCTGATAAAGTGTCGGCGCCTTGAAGCCCTCGCCATAGCTTGCGCGAACGGTCGTGCCGCCCGACGACCAGACCGCGCCGCCCGAGACCAAAGCATGGCCGCCATAGGTCTGGTGGTGATCGTAACGGACGCCCCCGGTCAGCGTCAGATGATCGACAATTGTCCCGTTGAGCTGGCCGTAGACGCTGTCGATCGAGACGTTGCCGCGATCGGGATCGGTCTGGAATTGCGGCGAGATTGCCGTGAAGCGCGAATGCTCGTGCTCGGCGCCGAAGGTCGCGTCCCAGCCCTTCACGATCGCGAGGCTGCCCTGATATTCGATATGGTCGTTGTTGCCGGTGGAGGCGAACGTCTTGTCGGGCGCGCCCGCGCTCGGATCGTAATTGTCGCGATCGATATGGTCGCGGGTGACCGCGATGCGGTTCTTCAGCCGTCCGTCGAACAAGGCCACGTTGAGGCCGGCATAGCCGATCCAGTTGGTCGACTTCTGATATTCGGGCGTGTCGGGCGGGCCAAAGCTGGAATCGAGATCGACCTTGCCGTGGCTCCAATAGCCGCGAACGTCGAGGCTGATGTCCGGCGCGATGTCGGCGAGCACGCGGCCGCTGGTGCCGATATGGCGATAACCGTCATGCTCATGGCCGCCGAATTCGGGCGCGATCGCGGAGATGCCGTCGGTGCGGAACGCATTGCCGGCAAGCTGCCAGCGTATGCCGTTGCTCGCGCCGCCGATCGCGGCCTTGCCGCTGGCCGTGCCGCGCGATCCGCCTTCGGCCTCGGCCGAACCCTGCAAACCCGCCGTCGGGAGCGCGGTGACGATATTGACCACGCCGCCGATCGCCTGGCTGCCCCAGAGCGTCGATTGCGGGCCACGCAGCACTTCGATCTGGGCGGCGTCGCCGACGAACAGATCGCCGAAATCATAGCCGCCGCCGGGTGCGGACGGATCGTTGAGCTTCACCCCGTCGATCACGACCACGGTCTGGTCGCTCTCCGCGCCGCGGATGCGGATGCCGGTGGTGGTGCCGAAGCCGCCGGTGCGCGACCCGGTCACGCCAGGCGTGCGAACAATCAGGTCGGACACCGTGAATTGCTGGGAGGCGTCGATCGCCGCCTTGTCGAGCACGGTGATCGCGCTCGCCACCTGGGTCAGCGGGGTCGGCGTGCGCAACGCGGTGACGATGATCGTATCGGGATCGGACGCCTGTTGCGCGAACGAGTCCGACGTGGGCGTTGGCGCGGCAAACGCGGGTGTGGCCAGCGCGCTCGCCAGCAGGAGAAGCTTGAAATTGGGCATTCGAATTTCCTTCGCGAAGACGACAATTGCCGTCTCACGAGGAAAATCCTCGACCGCGCGGCGCACCCTGGCCGAACGGTGGACAGCCGCGACGGGCAGGTCTCCTGGCTCACGGGTCAGCGCGCTCAGGCCGCCTTCTCGGGTGTCCCCAATGGCATGTTGGCTTGAGCGCTCGCCGCTTACAGTTGCAGGGGCAGCGCGAGCATTTCACTCGCTTCCCTTTTCATCTCCCGAGGGAGAACCTGTCGCGGCGCCCGGTTAGGGCAATTGCTGCGCTGCGGTCAATGATGCGCGAGCGGAACGATCAAAGGCTGACCTTCGGCCTCGCCGACAAAGGCGGATACGCCGTAGACCGATCCAATCCTGTCGGCGGTCAGCACAACGCGCGGGGCACCGTCGGCGACGAGCCTGCCCTGGTCGATCAGCAGCAGCCGGTCGCACCAGCGCGCGGCGATGGTCAGATCGTGCAGCACCGCGATCACGGTCGCACCGCGTGCCGCCTCGGCGCGGAGCAAAGCCATCACCTCGATCTGATGCGCCGGGTCGAGCGCCGCGAGCGGCTCGTCGGCGAGCAGCAGCGGCGCTTCAACCGCCAGCGCGCGCGCCAGCAATGCCCGCGCCCGTTCGCCGCCCGAAAGCTCGTCGATCGGCCGGTCGCGCAGATCGAGCAATTCGGTTCGCGTCAGCGCCCGTTCGATCGCCGCCGCATCGCCGGCACCAGGCCGCGCGAACGGGGCGAGGTGCGGCAACCGCCCGAGCGCGACCAGCCGCTCGACGGTGAGCGGCCAATGCACCGACTGGCCTTGCGGCAGATAGGCGATGCGCCGGGCGCGCTCGCGTGGCGGCAGCGCCGCCACCGGCGTGCCCTCGATTAGGATCGCGCCGTCGCTCGGGATCAATCCGGCGACCGCGCGCACGAGCGTGGATTTGCCCGCGCCGTTGGGGCCGATCAGCCCGATCACGCCGCCGCTGAGGTCGGCCGACACGTCCTCGACCACATGGCGGCCGCCGAGCGACACCGAAACCCGGTCCAGCCTCACCATTGCCGCCGCGCCCGCACAAGTTGGTGGAGGAAGATCGGCACGCCGATCAAAGCGGTGACGACGCCCAGACGCGGCTCCTCCAGCGTCGGCACGATCCGCACCAGCGCATCGGCCGCCGCGAGCAAAGCTGCGCCGCCCAGGATGGACGGCACCAGCAAGGACGAAGGCCGCCGGTCGGTGAAGCGCCGCACCAGATGCGGCACCACCAGCCCGACGAAACCGATCGCACCCGACACGGCGACCGCACCGCCAACCCCGATCGCGGTTGCGAGCAGCAGCAATGTGCGCGTGCGCCGCAGGTTCACGCCGAGCGCGGTCGCGCCTTCCTCGCCCAACGTCAGCGCGTCGAGCGCGCGCGCCTGGAGCAGGATCAGGCCGAGGCCGACGGCAATGCAGGGCAAGGCCAGCCAGACATGGAGGAACGAGCGATCGGCCAGGCTGCCCATCAGCCAGGTCATGATCTCGACCGCCGCGAACGGATTGGGCGCGAAATTGAGCGCGAGGCTGATCCCCGCGCCGGCGGCGGTGGCGATGGCGACCCCGGCGAGGATCAAGGCAAGCGGCCCTTCGCTGCGCGCGGCGAGCAGCAGCAGCGGGACCAGCCCGGCGATCGCGCCGAGGATCGCGAACAGGGGCAAGGTCAGCGGGCTGATCGCGGCGAAACCGTAATAGAGCGCCAGCACCGCGCCCAAAGCGGCGGTGCTCGACGTGCCGAGCACGCCCGGATCGGCGAGCGGATTGCGCAGATAGCCTTGCAGCGCCGCACCCGCCCCGCCCAGCATCCCGCCGATCAGCAACGCCAGCAAGGCGCGCGGCAGGCGCAATTGCCAGACGATCGCGGTCGCGATCGGATCGCCATGGCCGGTCAGGGCCGCGAAGGCGCGGCCCCAGCCGAGCTGCGCCGGCCCGATACCGAGCGACAGTCCCGCGCACAGCAAGGCGATCAGCGCCAAAGCAAGGTCGATGCGCAGCGAGGATTTCGTCACGGCCGCGTTCCTACAGGCGCCGAGGCACGCTAGGAAGCCTGCGATGCTGCGCTTCCTGCTCCTTGGCCTGACCTTGGCCGCGCCCGCCCCCGCCGCGCCCCCACGCCACGTCGCCTCGCTCAACCTGTGCGCCGACCAGTTCCTCGTCGCGCTCGCCGATCCCGGCCAGATCGCCGGCCTGACGCGGCTGTCGCACATGGCCAACATGTCGCCGATCGCATCGCAAGCGGCGCGCTTTCCGACCATCGGTTCGTCGGCCGAAGCCTTGCTCGTCGCCCAACCCGATCTGCTTCTCACCGGCTGGCCGGGTCAGGCGGACGCCGCGGTTCGCGCCGGCCTCAAGACGCGGATCGTCACGGTCCCGCCCGCCAATAGCTATGCCGATATCGTCGCGCAGATCCGTCTCGTCGCGGATGCGGTCGGCCATAAGGAACGCGGGGAGGCGTTGATCCGCGACATGGATGCCACGCTCGCATCGATTCCGAAAACGGGCCGGGGCCGCGTCGCCGCCGACTATCAAAGACGCGGCTATTTGTCGGGCGCGGGCACGTTGATGGACGACATGATGCAACGCGTCGGGCTGGTGAACCTCGCCACCCGGCTCGGCCTGCCGCCGCTCGCCAATCTGCCGCTCGAGCAGTTCGTCGCGCACCGCCCCGATTTCCTGATCACCGGGGCCGGGCCGGCGCGCGATCTCGGCAGCCAGATGCTCGATCATCCCGCGATCGCCGGCATAAAGCGGCTGCGCTTGCCGGGCGCTTTGGTCGATTGCGGTGGGCCTTCCTACCCGCAAGCGGTGCGACTGCTGTCGGAGCAGCTGCACCAGAAACGTTGACCGCCCCGCCTAACGGATGGCATGGGGGCGCCGGCTGCGGGTATAGCTCAATGGTAGAGCGGTAGCCTTCCAAGCTTCATACGCGGGTTCGATTCCCGCTACCCGCTCCATTTCCCTCGCTTAGCCGTTGAGCCGGCCCCGTCGTGAAGCTAAGCTTCGGCGCGGCCGATGCGTCGGCGAGAGGGGGAATTCGAGATGCCGAACGCCGAAGCCGGCCCTGTTTACAGCGAGGCGGTCGCGCTGCTGCAAAAGGCGCTGGTACTGTGCGACGATGCCGCGATCGGCAGGTCGGCAACACCCCACCTCGATCTCGCGCTCAACCTTTTGCTGGCGGAATATCAGGCATCACGGACTCTGGCCCCAACCCGAGACTGACCAGCGACCCCAGATAGGCCGAGATCGCCATCCGCGTCTGATCCGACAGGCGGATTATGGTCTGGCGCGGGCGGGCCGGATCGGGCGTCTCGATCACCATCTCCTCCTGCTTGAGATAGCCGAGCCAGCGCAGCGCGACACCTTGCGGCACCGTCGAGGCGAGGCAGGATTCGAGCACGGTCACCGGCCGGCCGTCGGCGTCGGCGACGAACAGGTTGAGCAAAATGTCCCACGCCGGGTTGCTGAACAGCATCGGATCGAAATAGCGGTCGCGCTGCTTGCGCCCCGCCAGAACCTGGCGCGCGAATTCGGTCATGTCTGCGCTATGCATGGCCACGGCCCTTTTGGCGTCCTGGATCAATTTGCGGGTCTGGCGGTCGATCGGATCGACCCCATCCATGCGGGTAGGAATAGTGGACACGCTTGGTCTCCCAACAGAGAGGCGTTGAAATCAATTGTGCGGAAGCGGACGGGCCAGCTCATCGATCGACCAGCCATTGCGATAACGCTGCGGCAGATCGCGCACCCAGGCATAGTCGATGCCGTAGCGCGCGAGCCGTACCCGATGCCGCCAGGTCGCGGCGACAAGCAGGATGATCTGGGGATAGGCCCAGATCGCGACGGTCGCATAATAGGCCTTCGGCAAGATGTCGGGTCCCAGCGGCTTGGCCAGGTGGCCGAACATTCCGCACCCGATCATGCTTGCCTGCACGATCGGCCAGAAACGGGTGCTGTTCAACGCGACCGCGGTGATGATGCCGAACAGGGCCATATCGGTCAGCGCGACGCCCACCTCCATCGAGGCATAGGCGCCGGCCGTCGGCCGCAACGCAAAGGACAGGATGATCGTGAATAGCCCCGCAGCCAATTGCGCAGCACCCGCAATCCGTTCGGGCGCCCCACCCCGTACGGTCGCATAACCGCACGAGGTGAGCCAGAAGACCGCGAAGATGTACTGGTGCAGGTGCAAGTCAGTGCGCGCCCATCTCGTCCATCGGGTCGGGCGAAGCGACCGGGCTGTCGCCGAGATCGCCCCACCCAACTTCGGCGAGGTTGGTTCGGCCCATGATCTTGCGCAGATCATGGTGCGTGGCGATCGCGAGCGAGCGCATTTCCAGCCCGGCCGTCAGGCAGGCGTGAATTCGCTCGACCGCGCGCTGCGTTGCCTGCGGCAGGATATGAGCCTCCTGCCCGGCGACCAGGATTTCGGCCATCAGGCGACTGCTATCGGCCAAGGCACCGTCGATCGTGGATTTGAGTTCGTTGATGCCTATCTGCACGCGGCGGCCGCGTGAAGGGGCATTGATGGGAGAAACTAAGGCAGTCTGTGCAGCCATGATACGCAAACCGTGCGGAAGCACGGCTCCCCTGTCAGTGGAACTGCTGAACGATCCTGCTAACACTCTCCCCGATGGAAACGGTCGCCACCGCCGCGATCAGCAGGGCGATCATTCCGCCCAGGATCATAGACAGTCGCGCCCATGCCGGGAGCGTATTCCAGGGCCGCCCCCTCGTGGGGAAGAACATGAGGCTTTGGCGGCCGCCACGGTCTTTCGGCGGCCACAGCTTCAGCGCAGCGGCGGCCGGACCACCACGTAGGGAGTCACCGTATATGGCCGTTCCATACGTGCTGCGGCCTTCATGCTCGGCAAGAAGCAAGGCGGCATCGAGGCTGCGCGCGACCCCCAATTTGCGCCGTGCGCGGGCGAGCCGCTGCTCGACGGTGGCGGGGCTGCGGCCGATGCGGCGGGCCAGTTCCTTCTGATCGGACACGACCAGGAAGAGGCGCAATGCCTCTTTTTCCAGGTCGCTCAAAGCGTCGATCAGATCGGCCCCCATGTGCGAACCCTACTCTGCCTTTGCGAGAACGCAAAAGGCCTATGGTTTCCGCACCCTTTCCGGGGGCGAGCGACAGTCAGGATTATCAGCCGCCGACGCCCGCGACCGGGGGGCCGGAAGCGACGCGCGGCATGCGGTTCCAGGCATCGAGCGCGGCGATCTTGTAGGCTTCGGCCAAAGTCGGATAATTGAACGTATTCTGGACGAAGAAGTCGAGCGTGCCGCCCAGGTTGAGCACCGCCTGGCCGATATGGATCAGCTCGGTAGCGCCCTCGCCGACGATGTGGACGCCCAGCAATTTCTTGTCGGCCAGCCCGAACAGCATCTTCATCATGCCCGACTGCAGACCCATGATATGGCCGCGCGACGTCTCGCGGAAGCGCGCGATGCCGACTTCGTAGCGTATCCCCTTGGCGCGGACCTCTTCCTCGGTCAGGCCGACGGTCGAGATTTCGGGCACGGCGTAGATGCCGTAGGGGAAGAAGGCCGGCGCCGGTTCGAGCGGCGTTCCGAAGGCGTGACAGGCCGCGATCCGCCCCTGCTCCATCGAAGTCGAGGCGAGCGCGGGAAAGCCGATCACGTCGCCCGCGGCATAGATATGCGGGACATCGGTCTGGAAGGTGACGGGATCGACCTTGAGGCGCCCTCGTGAATCGACTGTCAGCCCGCAGGCCTCGAGGCCCAGTTTATCGGTCGAGCCGACCCGCCCCGCGGCATAGAGCAGCATCTCGGTCCGGATCCGCCGCTCGTCGTCGAGGATCGCGACCGGCCAGCCGCTGTCGTCCATCTCGACCCGATCGAGCTTGCAACCGAGCCGGAAGGTGACGCCGCGCTTGCGCAGTTCGTGGACGAATTCGTCGATGATCTCGCGGTCGATGAACTCGAGGAAATTGGGGCGCGGCTCGACGATCGTCACCGGCACGTCGAGCGCGGAGAAGATCGTCGCATATTCGAGCCCGATCACGCCCGCGCCGATCACCGTCAGGCTGCGCGGCACGCGCGGCTCCGCCACCAGCGAATCCGAATCGACGATGCTCTTGTCGTCGAACGGGATATTGGCCGGGCGATAGGGCTTGGTGCCGACCGCGATCACGACCTTGTCCGCCTTGAGCCGGACCGGATCGCCCGACGGCGGGGTCACTTCGATCACATGCGAATCGACGAAGCACGCTGAGCCCGCCATCGTCTGCACGCCGTTGCGCGCGAACTGATGCTCCAGCACGTCGCATTCGTAATCGAGCGTCTTGGCGAGCCGCGCGCCGAGATCCTTGCCCTCGATGTCCTTCTTCACGCGATAGGCGAGGCCGTAAAAGCCGCGTTCGCGCCAGCCGGACAGGTTGAGCACGGTTTCGCGCAGGGTCTTGGACGGGATCGTGCCGGTATGGACCGACACGCCGCCGACGCGCAGCCGGTTTTCGACGACGAGCACCGACTTGCCGAGCTTGGCGGCCTGCACCGCCGCGCGGCGCCCCGCCGGCCCGGAGCCGATCACGATCAGGTCGTAGCGCTGCATCTTACCCCCAGCCTCAACCCAAAGACGGGTAGGACGAGGCTAACACATAGAAGGTGACCGTAAGAAGATGGTTAAGATTACGGCGCCGCGATTACTTCCGCGCCGCCGCCGTCTTGTCGCGGATCGCGCGGAATTCGCTGTCGGCGCTCCAATTGGGCCATTCGCGCGAATTGGCGAGGCGCTCGCCCAGATTGAACAGCAATTCCGCGTCGAGCACCTGGCCGGTCGCGTTCCAGGCGGGCGTCCATTCGTCGGCGGGCTGATGATATTTGTCGCGGACATAGGCTTCCGCATCGGCCTTGCCCGCCGCGCGGCCGCCATTCACCAGATCCTCGCCGCTCTCGATCGAGATCGCCGGCACGCCGCGCTTGGCGAGCGTGAAATGGTCCGAGCGATAGAAGGAACCGGCTTCGGGCCGCGCATCCGGCGTGAAGCTGCGGCCCTGTTTCTTCCCTTCCTCGATCAGGTCGTCGAGCAGGCCGAGCTTGGCGCTGCCCGAGATCGAGAAGTCGCGCGCCGGCCCGGCGGTGCTGAGCGCATCGGTGTTGAGCATGCCGACCGTCGTGCCGAGCGGGTAAAGCGGACTGGCGCCATAATATTCCGAGCCGAGCAGGCCGCGCTCCTCCGCCGTCACCGCCAGGAAAACGACCGAACGCTGCGGCTTCGGGCCTTTCGCGAAGGCGCGCGCCATCTCCAGCAGCACCGAAATGCCGTCGGCATTGTCGACCGCGCCATTATAGATCTTGTCGCCCTTCGCATCGGGCGCGCCGACGCCGAGATGATCCCAGTGCGCCGAGTAGATAACGGTCTCGTTCGGATATTTCGCCCCCGCGACGCGGCCGACGACATTATGGCTGACGATGGTCGAGGCATCGACCGCATAATCGGCCGAGAGCGTCGCCTTGAGCGCGACCGGCTTGAAGTCGCGGCTCTGCGCGGCCTTCTTCTCCGCTTCGAAATCGAGGCCTGAATCGGCGAACAATTTGACCGCGAGATCGCGCTGGATCCAGGTTTCGAACGGCGTGTGCGTCGCCTTGGGATCGGCGCGGACGATATCGAACGTGCCGTTCGCGTTCGAATTCTTGACCGTCGCCCAGCCGTAGGATGCCGGCGCGGTCTCGTGCACGATCAGCACGCCCGCCGCGCCGCGCCGCGCGGCTTCCTCATATTTGTAGGTCCAGCGGCCATAATAGGTCATCGCCTTGCCGCCGAAGTCTCCCTGCCCGGTTTCGAAATCCGGGTCGTTGATCAGCACCACGATCAATTTGCCGCGGACATCCATCCCCTTGAAATCGTCCCATTTCCGCTCAGGCGCGGTCACGCCGTAGCCGACGAACACGATCGGCACGTCCTTCAGCGTGACATGTTTGTCGCCGGTCAGCGGCGCGCGCACCGCGATCTGCTCGCCCTGCGTCAGCGGCAGGACCGTGCCGTTGCTGGCGATGCTCAGCGTCGGCGCACCGACGATGTTGGATCGCAACAGCGGCACCGCCTGCGTCCACAGTCTTTTGCCGTCCTTGAGGTCGCCGCCGGGCTGCACGCCCGCCGCCTGGAACTGGCTGACGATATACCCGACCGACTTGGTCTCGCCCGCCGTCGCCGGGGCGCGGCCTTCGAACGCGTCGGACGACAATATCTCGACATGGTGCGACAGGCGCGCCGGATCGAAATGGGTGGCCTGTGCGAAGGCCGCGGCCGGAAGGGCGGCGAGTAGGAGCGCGAGCTTGGTCATGGCCCGAAGCTTGTCAGCGAGCGGCGGGTGGATACAAGCGCTTTCTATGGAAGAGTCGGGCAAATCCGCTGACGCACATCGACACGTGGAGTTCAGATTGAGCGCGGACGATTTGATCCGCACGAACCTCGGTCTTTTGAAATGGCGTCAGCGGCAGCCGGTAGCGCGGCTGATGCGCTGGGGCGCCGTTGCGGCGATGGTGCTGATCGGGCTGTATACGAGCCGGCCCAATAGCCCGCTCGTCATCGGATCGGTGATCCTCATCGTCGCCATTCTCATGCCTGTGAGCGCCAGGCTGTTACAATTGCTTCAGCAGTTCGAGATCAGGCGGCGCGTCCGGAAGACCTTCGCGCAGCATCGCACGCTCCATCAAACGATGGATGTCGACTGGAGCGATACCGAGATCTGCTTCGCGACGCCCAACAGCCACACCCGGCGGCCATGGGGCCACCATGTGGCCTGGAGTTTTGACGGGCGCGTCTTTGCCGTGTTCGCGACGGACAGCCTTTATCATCCGATCCCCGCAGCTGCCCTGACGACCGAACAGTTGGACGACCTTTCAACGCGGCTGCGCGAGGCGGGCGTGCCCAAGCAGTAATTTGTTGCACACGGCAAGAGGCCCGGCGGAGCGCCGCACCCTGGCCCGCGTCAAAATGATCCCGAATGCCCGCTATTGCGTCGTGAGCGGCTGCACATAATCGAGCAACGCCTTCAGCGTGTGGCCCGGCTCCTCGATCATCGGCAGATGCGCCGAATTCTCGAACCAGACGATCCGCTTTGACGGCGCGCTGAGCTGCTTCATCCAGGCGTCCGCGATCGGCCACGGCGTCGTATAATCGTGCCGCCCCTCGAACAGGATGATCGGCACGCGCAGTTGGTGCAGATCGCGGAAGCTGTCGGTCAGTCGGGGCAGCATCGTCGTGATCGTGAACTGGCTGCCCGCGGCAGCGGCCTTCAGGTCCGCCGGGCTATAGTCCGGAGAGAGCTGGCGGATATCGAAATAGAAATCGGTGTTGCTGCGATAGGCGGCCAGCGCGCCATAGTGGATCGACCATTTGCGCTCCGCGGAAAGGCGATCGAGAGCCAGCGGCCCGACGCCGGGATAGGGTTGCAGCGCCTCCAGTTCGCGGATCGCTTTCGTGTTGTGCGCGGCCCGCGCCTGCGCGAGCGTCCAGTCGAAACCCCGCCGCTCATTCTCGTGCCAGTCGATCAGCTGGCCCATCCCGACATAAGCGTAGAGCAGATCCGGGCGCTTGGCGGCGACCGCCAGCCCGACCGCCGAACCGAAGCTGTGGCCGAGCAGCACGATCTTGCGCTTGCCATATTTGCGGCGAAGCAGTTCGATCAGCTCGATCGTATCGTCGCGATAGCGGTCGAGCGTCATCGTCGGCGCCAGCGCCTTGGGATCGCTCAGCGGATAGGATCGCCCCGCCCCCCGCTGATCCCACTGGACGACCGTGAAGAATTCCTCCCACGGCCGCTGGAAGGTCCACGCCATCGGCATCTCGGTCGAACCCGGCCCCCCGTGGATGAAGAGCAGGATCGGATTGGCGCGATCCGCGCCGCGCACGTTCACGATCTGGCGCGCACCGCCGAGTGTAGCAGTGAACGTCTCCTGCACTCCATCGGGCGCCACGATATGCTGGAGATCGGCGACGATCGCGCGCGACGGCACGAACGGGTCCTTCGTCGCGGGCTTCGCGGCGGGATGCGCCACTACATGATGCGAGGCCGGCGCGCGCGCCACAACCGGCACGGCCCCAACCGCAAGCGCACAGCACAAAAGAAGACGCCCCCCGACGCCGGCCAGGGGGCGTTTCATGTCGTTAGGCTTTGGCCTCCGCCTTCGGCTTGCCCTTGCGCTTCGGCTTGGGCGCGGCAGGCGTGACCTCGAAGTTGAGCACGCCGTCCTTGAGGTGCACCTTAACCTCGCCGCCATGGACCAGCTTGCCGAACAGCAATTCCTCGGCGAGCGGCTGCTTGATCTTCTCCTGGATCAGGCGGCCCATCGGGCGCGCGCCGTAGAGCTTGTCATAGCCCTTCTCGGTGAGCCACGCCTTCGCGTCGTCGTCGAGCGCGATATGCACCTCGCGGTCGGCGAGCTGCAGTTCGAGTTGGAGGATGAACTTCTCGACCACGCGCGCGATCACCGGCGTCGGCAGATAACCGAACGGCACGATCGCATCGAGGCGGTTGCGGAATTCCGGCGTGAACATCTTCTTGACCGCTTCCTCATCCTCGCCCTCGCGGGTGAGGTTGCCGAAGCCGAGGCTCTCGCGCGCCATGTCGGACGCGCCGGCATTGGTGGTCATGATCAGGATCGTGTTGCGGAAATCGACCGTCTTGCCGTGGTGGTCGGTCAGCTTGCCGTTGTCCATCACCTGCAACAGGATGTTGAACAGGTCCGGATGCGCCTTCTCGATCTCGTCGAGCAGCAGCACGCAATGCGGCTGCTGATCGACCGCGTCGGTCAGCAGACCGCCCTGATCGTAGCCGACATAGCCCGGGGGCGCGCCGATCAGCCGGCTGACCGAATGGCGCTCCATATATTCGGACATGTCGAACCGCTGGAGCGGAATGCCCATGATCGACGCCAATTGCCGCGCGACCTCGGTCTTGCCGACGCCGGTCGGGCCGGTGAACAGATAATTGCCGATCGGCTTGTCCGGATCGCGCAGGCCGGCACGGCTGAGCTTGATCGCGGACGAGAGCGTGCTGATCGCCGCATCCTGCCCGAACACGACCCGCTTGAGATCGGTGTCGAGCGTGGCGAGCGCCTTGGTGTCGTCGGTCGAGACCGATTTCGGCGGGATCCGCGCCATCGTCGCGATCACGGCCTCGATTTCCTTGGCGGTGATCGTCTTCTTGCGCTTGGCCGGCGGCACCAGCATCTGCATCGCGCCGACCTCGTCGATCACGTCGATCGCCTTGTCCGGCAATTTGCGGTCGTTGATGTAGCGCGCCGACAGCTCGACCGCCGATTTGATCGCCTCGGTCGTGTACTTGACCTTGTGATGCTCCTCGAACGCCGAGCGCAGCCCGGTGATGATCTTGATCGTGTCCTCGACCGTCGGCTCGTTCACGTCGATCTTCTGGAAGCGCCGGAGCAAAGCCCGGTCCTTCTCGAAATGATTGCGGAACTCCTTGTAGGTGGTCGATCCGATGCAGCGGATCAGGCCGCCCGACAGAGCCGGCTTCAAGAGGTTGGACGCATCCATCGCGCCGCCGCTGGTCGCGCCGGCACCGATCACGGTGTGGATCTCGTCGATGAAGAGCACCGCGTGCGGCAGTTTCTCGAGCTCGTTGACGACCTGCTTCAGCCGCTCCTCGAAATCGCCGCGATAGCGGGTGCCCGCCAGCAACGCGCCCATGTCGAGCGAGTAGATGACGGCGGGCAACAGCACTTCGGGCACGTCGCCCTCGACGATCTTGCGCGCGAGGCCTTCGGCGATGGCGGTCTTGCCGACGCCGGGATCGCCCACATAAAGCGGGTTGTTCTTCGAACGGCGGCACAGGATCTGCACGGTGCGGTCGACTTCGGGCCCACGGCCGATCAGCGGATCGACCCGGCCTTCACGCGCCTTGGCGTTCAGATCGACGCAGAATTGCTTGAGCGCGCTCTCGCTCTTCTTGCCGCCGCCTTCGGACTTCTGCTGCTTGTCCTCGTCGACACCCTTGGGCTCGCGGCTCTCGGGCGGCTGGCCGGCCTTGCCGACGCCGTGGCTGATATAGCTGACCGCATCGAGCCGGCTCATATCCTGCTGCTGCAGGAAATAGACCGCATAGCTTTCGCGCTCGCTGAACAGGGCGACGAGCACGTTGGCGCCGGTCACTTCCTCGCGGCCCGACGACTGGACGTGCAGGATCGCGCGCTGGACGACGCGCTGGAAACCGCTGGTTGGGCTGGGATCGTTGCCGCTCTCGGTCTTGAGCGCATCGAGCTCGGTATCGAGGTAGGTCGCGACCGCTTCCTTGAGCTCGTCGATATCCACGCCGCACGCCGCCATCACCTTCGACGCATGCTCATCATCGACAAGCGCGAGCAGCAGATGCTCGAGCGTCGCATATTCGTGATGGCGCGACGACGCGGCGGTCAGCGCATTGTGGAGAGTCTGTTCGAGCTCGCGGGCAAAACTGGGCATGTAAATTTACTCCCGCAGGGGCGGCGATAATGCCACCCTGCTTGCACCAATGTCGGAACGCGCCAGCCTCCGATCAAGGTCCCCTGGTCCGGGGCGATCGAAGGCAAGCCCATTCGTCATCGTTTGAATAAGCCGTCAGCGTTTGCGCGATGGTTAACGGCGCGGTCGATTCTGGCGCGGGCGCGGGAAATTTCCGCCTCCAGCGTTTCGATGCGCGCATTGAGCTCGTCGACAGAGAGCGGATCGAGATCCTGCTTGGTGAGCGCCACGAGCGGGTCGCCGGGCGTCTTCGGAAGGAAGTCTTCCAGGTCCATGGGACAGATCGTTGACCACTGGCCCGAGTCTGTCAATGAAGCGCGCGTGATCTTGATATTCTTCCGTCATGCCGGACTTGTTCCGGCATCCACCGTGCCGCACGCGCTACGCCACGCCGCTGAGTGGACGCCGGAACGAGTCCGGCGTGACGGTGAGGGGCTATGACAGACCTCCCCACCACTATGATCGCGATCGACCCCGCCGAGCCGGGCGGCCCGGAGGTGCTCGTCCCGGTCGAACGGCCCGTGCCCACGCCGGGCCCGGGCGAATTGCTGATCAAGGTCGCCGCCGCGGGCGTGAACCGGCCCGACGTGATGCAGCGCCTGGGCCAATATCCGCCGCCCAAGGGCGCGCCTTCGATCCTCGGGCTGGAACTGGCTGGCGACGTCGTCGGGCTGGCCGACGGCGCCGACCAGCGCCTGCTCGGCCGGCCGGTCATGGCGCTGGTCGCGGGCGGTGCCTATGCCGAATATGCGGTCGCCCCCGCCGGCCAGTGCATGGCGGTGCCGCTTTGCCTGTCGATGGTCGAGGCCGCCGCGCTCCCCGAAACGCTCTTCACCGTCTGGTCGAACCTGTTCGAGCGCGGCCGCGCGTCACCCGGCGAGACCATCCTCGTCCACGGCGGCACCAGCGGCATCGGCACGATCGCGATCATGCTCGGCAAGGCGTTCGGCCTCACCATGATCGTAACCGCCGGCAGCCCGCACAAATGCGCCCGCGCGCTCGAGATCGGCGCGGATCATGCGATCGACTACAAGGCCCAGGATTTCGTCGCCGAGGTAAAGAAGCTCGCGCCCGACGGCGTCAACGTCGTGCTCGACATGGTCGGCGGCGATTATCTCGCGCGCAATCTCGAATGCCTCGCCAATGAAGGCCGCCACCTCTCGCTCGCCGCCCAGCGCGGCGGCACGCCCGAGCTGCCGATCTGGCTGATGATGCGCAAGCGGCTGACGCTGACTGGCTCGACGCTCCGCGCCCGCGACGTTTCGTTCAAGACCGAGGTCCGCGACGCGCTTATCCGGGCGGTCTGGCCTCTGCTCGCCGACGGGCGGTTGAAGCCGGTGATCGATTCCACCTTCCCCCTCGCCCGCGCCGCCGACGCGCATCGGCGACTGGACGAACCGGACCATGTCGGGAAAACCGTGTTGACGGTCGGTTAGACTACCTCCGTCACCCCGGACTTGTTCCGGGGTCCACTTGGCGGCTGGGTCTGCACATCATGTGCGAACGATGGCGCTTGCGGCGCGGTGGACCCCGGAACAAGTCCGGGGTGACGGTCTGGAGTGGGCAGCCCTACGCCCACCCAAACGAACGGCTTTCTTTCCGCCCCGTATCAGTCCTAAACCGCCCAATCTTCTTCTGAACGGAACCCCCATGACCAAGACGATCGCGCTGCTGTTGCTGGCTTCCTCCACCCTCGCCCACGCGCAAGCGCCCGAGCCGCTCTTCCCCGCCAGCGGCACCGATCGTCCCGAAAAATATGTCGAGCCCACCGACAGCTACGATTACGTCAAGCGCATTGTCGAGATTCCGATGCGCGACGGGGTCAAGCTCCACACCGTGATCGTCGAGCACAAGGGCGCGAAGAACGCGCCGATCGTGCTCAACCGCACGCCCTATGACGCCGACAGCCACGCCACCCGCAACAAGAGCGGCAATATGAAGGCGATCCTGCTGCAGAGCTACGACGCCTTCGCCGACGCGGGCTATATCATCGTGTTCCAGGACATTCGCGGCCAGCACAATTCGGAAGGCGGCTACGTCATGAACCGCCCGCCCGCGGGCACCCCGCTCAACCCGACCAAGGTCGATAACAGCACCGACGCCTACGACACGATCGACTGGCTGGTGAAGAATTTGCCCGAGAGCAACGGCCGCGTCGGCATGATCGGATCGTCCTACGAAGGCTATACCGTCGTGATGGCACTCTTGAACCCGCACCCCGCGCTCAAGGTCGCGGCGCCGGAAAGCCCGATGGTCGACGGCTGGATGGGCGACGACTGGTTCCACTACGGCGCCTTCCGCCAGGCGAGCTTCGGCTATTATGTCGGGCAGGAGATGGCGAAGAAGGCGACCGGATCGCTGATCACCTCCAACGCCGACGACTATGACGCTTACCTCAAGGCCGGGTCGGCCGGCGATTTCGCCAAGCTGCACGGGATCGATCAGTTCGGCATGTGGCGCCGCACCGCGATGCACCCGGCCTACGACAATTTCTGGTCGGATCAGGCGACCGACAAGCTCGTCGTCGCCAACCCCTCGAACGTCCCCACCATGTGGCTGCAGGGCCTGTGGGACCAGGAAGATATGTGGGGCGCGATCCACAGCTTCGAGGAGCTCAAGGCCGCCGGCCATCTCGCCAACAATTATCTGGTGATGGGCCCGTGGCGGCACAGCCAGATCAATTACGAGGGCTATAATCTCGGCGCGCTCAAATGGGCGGGCAACACCACCGTCGATTTCCGCCGCGACGTGATCGTGCCCTTCTTCAACCAGTATCTGAAGGACGGCGCGCCCAAATTCGATATGCCGCGCGTCCAGATCTACAATACCGGCGAGAACCATTGGGATCATTTCGCCGACTGGCCGCTCGCCTGCGTCAAGGGCTGCGCCAAGCCGCTCACGCCGATCTATCTGACCTCCAGTTTCGCGCTCAGCTTCGACAAGCCGAAGGATGCCAAGGCGGGCGATAGCTACGTCTCCGATCCGCGCGCGCCGGTGCCGTTCGTGCCGCGCCCGGTCGATTTCGAAAATCGCGATCAATGGGGCCCGTGGCTGGTGAGCGACCAGCGCCACGCCAATGCCCGCCCCGACGTGATGAGCTATGAAACCGGCGTGCTCGATCATCCCGTGCGGATCAGCGGCGCGGCGGTCGCCGATCTGTTCGCATCGACCACCGGCACCGATGGCGATTTCGTGGTCAAGCTGATCGACGTCTATCCCGACGAGATGACGCACGACATGGACAAGGACATGGGCGGCTATCAGCTCGCCGTGGCGATGGACATCTTCCGCGGCCGCTATCGCGACAGCTTCGAACATCCGAGCGCGCTGCCCGCCAACAAGACGGTCGAGATCAAGTTCGCTTTGCCCCAGGCCAACCACGTCTTCCAGCCGGGCCACCGCATCATGGTCCAGGTCCAGTCGAGCTGGTTCCCGCTCTACGACCGCAACCCGCAGACCTTCGTACCCAACATCTTCTTCGCCAAGCCGGGCGATTACCAGAAGGCGACGATCACCTTGTCGCGCTCCGCGAGCCAACCGAGTGCGGTTTGGTTGCCGTTAGTGGATGTAGCGCAGGGTGGCTCATAATCGGGAATAATCGGCTGCGATCTCCAGTCTTGTGAGCGGCGCCCGATTGCCGGGCGCGCTCTTACGACTGGAGGTCAAATGCGCTCGCTTGTTCTCGTTCGTCTGCCCGCGCTTGCAGCGCTGCTGCTTGTTGCCAATGCGCTCGCGGGCTGCGCGACTGTGCCGCGTGATCAGCGCCATGCGGAAGATCCGTCATCGGTTTCCGACACGTTATATGGGCCCGGCTAAGACTCATCGCTCAATTCCGGCAATTCCGGGGACACCAATTCCGGGGACACAATACCTAATTCGCTGCCCAGCCATGGCCGGAGCGCCTCGACCCCGATCAGGTCGCAATCAGTCGAAGCTGACCCTGGCCGGCTTGCGCCGCATCGTGGCACCGATCATGCCGAAGCCGCCGAGCATCATCGCCCAGCTCGCCGCTTCGGGAACGCCGGAGGATGCCTGATCGACCAGAGACCAGGTTCCGCCGTTGCCAACATCAAGGGGCGCTCCATAATATGGCCCGGTCGCCCAGGTGCCGCCCGCGTAAGTCTGGAGATACATCATCGAATTACTGGATGTGCTGACAGACCCGCCGATAAAAACGGCGTACACCCCGGACGTGTCATTCAGAGAGCCGTAGAAACCCGCCAAAGAATTTATGGTGTAGGAATCGATCAGACTGGACTTGTCGTAGGTGAAGCTGACGAAGTTCGATCCGTTCAGTTCGGACCCCAGGACATAGTTCGTCACGGCCAGCGTCGCTGTGCCTTGTCCCGCACAATCCCAGCAGTCGCCCACGAACTTGAACGTGTAATCGCCCGCCGTCTGCGCATGAGCCGGCTGCATCATGGTGGCCGCAAGGATGACGGCCGCGGCCATTGGCTTCATGCGCATTGGATTTTCCCCACGATCGTCCCGCGCCCCGTGCGGGTATCTGCGCGCATGGATAGCATCGACGCCGCGGCGCGAGCAATCATTCCTCGTCCGTTACGAACGGGCCGAACCCTTGGGCGGAGCTAACGCCGCTCCGTCATTCCCACGAAAGCGGGAATCCCGCTCCTCATTGGTTCACGCTGCCTTGTTCCACTTCGTCACCCCGGACTTGTTCCGGGGTCCACTCAGCGGCGAGGCGCCTGCCTCCCGGTGGATGCCGGAACAAGTCCGGCATGACGGAGAAAGAACAAGCGGGATTCCCGCCTTCGCGGGAATGACGGTTGATGCTGGCCGAAACTGCTCTAGCCTCCCGCAAAACGACAGGAGGCTGGGATGCGGATATTCGGACTGATGGCGGCATGTGCCCTGGCGACCTCCGCCTCCGCGCAAACCGATCCTACCGCCTTCGCGAAATCCGCCGAGGTGAAGGCGATGGTCGCCAGCATGGCGCACGACATCAAGCCGACCGAGGAGATGCTCTACCGCCCGCTCCTCGCCCAGGCGCCCTACACCGTCGCGATCGAATATTGGGTCAAGCCCAAGCAGGCGGCGTCGCATCTCAAGGAAGCCGAATTCGTCACCGTGCTCGAAGGATCGGGCACCCTCGTCTCGGGCGGCACGCTCAAGAACGCGCATCACTGGTATGACGAAACCGACGGCGGCGAGATCGTCGGCGGCACCACCCGCGCGCTCAAGCCGGGCGACACCTTTTTCGTCCCCGAAGGCACGCCGCACTGGTTCGGCATCGACGGCGGCAAACTGGTGATGCTGACGATGCATGTCCCCCGGCCGGCGCATTAGGGCATTCGCTTCTAGCATTAGGAGTTTACGCGAAACCCGTTTCGCTTGGCCGCTCACTAAGGCAGGCTGCCGGCGCGGGCCAAGGGATCGGAGCCGCCTTGTTCCTGTTCGACCGCCTCTTCCGCCAGCTCGTCCGCAAGGGCGTCCTCACCGTGGTCGACGCGGACGGCCGCAAGCGTACCTATGGTGCGCCCTCGTCCGACATCGCGCCGGTGACGATCCGCTTCACCGATCACGCGACTCCGCGCCGGATCGCGCGCAACCCGGCCAAAGGCATGGGCGAGGCCTATATGGACGGTCGGCTGGTCGTCGCTGAGGGCGACATCCGTGACTTCGCCGATCTGATCGGCCATAATCTGCAATGGGATACCGACGATAGCGCGCGTACCCGGATGTGGCGGCCCGAGCGGCTACTGGCCGCGCTCGACACGTGGAATTGGGAGCGGCGCTCGAAGCGCAATGTCGCGCATCATTACGATCTGTCGGCGACGCTCTACGATCTCTTCCTCGACGCCGACCGCCAATATAGCTGCGCTTATTTCGACGATCCCTTTGTGCCGCTCGATCGGGCGCAGGAAGACAAGAAGGCGCATATCGCCGCCAAGCTTCTGCTCCGGCCCGGCCAGCGCGTGCTCGATATCGGCTGCGGCTGGGGTGGGATGGCGCTCTATCTCAACCGCGTCGCGGACGTCGATGTGCTCGGCATCACCTTGTCCGAGGAGCAATTGAAGATCGCGCGCGAACGCGCCGCCGCCGCGGGCGTGAGCGATCGGGTGACATTCGAGCTGTGCGATTATCGCCAGGTCGAAGGCAGGTTCGACCGGATCGTCTCGGTCGGCATGTTCGAACATGTCGGCCCGCCGCACTACCGCGCCTTCTTCGACAAATGCCGCAGCCTGCTGAATGACGACGGCGTGATGCTGCTCCACACGATCGGCCGCGCCGACGGGCCGGGCGCGACCGACGCGTGGCTCGCCAAATATATCTTCCCCGGCGGTTATGTCCCCGCGCTCAGCCAGATCATGCCCGCGATCGAACGCTCACGGCTGTGGCTGACCGATCTCGAGGCCCTACGCCTCCATTACGCTTATACGACCAGCCTCTGGTACGACCGCGTCACCGCCGCGCGCGAGCAGATCGTCGCGCTCTATGACGCACGCTTCTTCCTTATGTGGCAATTCTATCTGGCGGGCGCGGTCAGCGCCTTCCGCCATGACGGCCACCTCGTCTTCCAGCTGCAACTGACGCGGCGGCGCGACGGGGTGCCGATCACACGGTCCTATATCGACCGCGAGGAACAGAGGCTGCGGGCACTGGCCGGAGCCGGACACTCAGCCTGATTGCCCGGCCAACCGTCCGCCCCCGGACAGGGGAGCGGACGGCGCCGGGATCGATCACTTGGAGGCCATCTTCTCTTCGCTGGGATCCTGGATGGTCAGGCCGTTCTTGGCCCACTCCTTCTTGGTGCGGCAATCCTTCACAGGCAGGATGTTGCCAGTAACCATCTGAGAAACACAGTATTTGTCGTGCTTGGCGTCATAGGTGACGGTCGGCTTTTCGCTGCCGCTCTGCGACGCGGCGAAGGCCGGAGCAGTCGCGCCAAGGGCGACCGCGGCGATCAGGATGGCGGACATTTTCATCACAAGGCTCCTCCCAACGGGGATTGCGGACCGGCCCAGTGCCGGCCCCGTCAGAAGCTTTGCAGATGCCGTGCCAAACCGGCCCGCCTCGTGCCCGCGGACCGAATACGCAAGAACGAGCAAGGACGATTGCGAACAGGTGGCGAAATCCACCACAAGCTGTTATAGCTTGCTAATACACCCGGTCGCTCAGACCTCGACGTCGTCCGGTTCGAGCACGATGAATTCGGGCACCCTGAACCGCGCGGTCTTGCGCAGCGCCGCGTCGGTCAGCGGCTCGATATGCGTCATGACATAAGCCAGCCGCTCGCGATCGGATTTCGCCTCAGGGACGAGCCTGGCGAGCGCCGCGTCGGACACGACCACCATCTGGCCCATATCCACTTCATCGACGGTGAAGGCGATACCGCCGGCGATCGTGCGCGGCTCGGCCACGAGATGCGAAAAGACTGTCATGGGCGGGAGATGTTGTTGCGACACCGTTATTTCCAGCGGCTCCGCAGCCACGCGGACTCAGTCGGGCGCGCCCCGGGCACGGATGGGCGAGACGGCGGTCGTTGCGGGGTCGCAACGTCATCGTGACTCCTAATGTAGATTAGCTTATACCGGCTTCGAGTTTAGGGCGTTCCGGGGGGAATCCGTGTGAAACTTGGCAAGATGCTGATCGCGGGCGCGTCGCTGGCCGCCTTCGCATCGCCGGCAATGGCGATGACGTTCTACTGGTCGTTCGACGATAGTGCGCATGGCCAGCCGGACCAGTTCGTGACGGGTACGATCAGCGGCCTGAGCGAAGGCGTGAACAACGCTTGGAACCTAACAGTCACCATCGACTCCGCGCCCGGCAACGAAATGCTGGGGCCGTTCTCTTACGTTGATGCCATCGGAACCCTCACCGTGACCGACGGCCAGATCACCGATGCGGCCGCCTCCTTCGGTACCGACAACGACCAAACCGACATTACCTTGGCCACGGCGGGCCACAGCCCGTATCGTCCCGAATTCCTGAGCTTCAGCCGGCCGTCCTTCGACGATTTCATTCTCCATTGGGACTATCTTTCCACCGGCGAGACCCAATTCTCGCGCGTGGAAGATCAAACGCCGACACCGGCGCCCGAGCCCGCCATTTGGGCGATGATGGTCGGCGGGTTCGGCCTTACGGGTGCGGCGATGCGCCGCCGCCGGAGCGTCGCGGTCCGCTTCGGCTGATCAGCGCAGCTTGCACTTCCGGGCGGTGGCGACGCCGCGCAGGAAGCCGCGCCGCGCGAAGGCGGCCTTGATGTCGGCATTGAGCCGCCGCTCTTCGGGCGCCGCACCGCTGATCTCCCGCACCAGCCCGCGGAACGGGATGATCGTGTTGACGATCGTCTTGCCGCCTGCCGCCGCGAGCTTGCCCGCCTTGTTCTCGTGCACCGTCACGCCGCCCGCATAATCGGGGCCGAGCACATCGTTGAGCTCGAAGATCGCCTTGTTGAGCTGGGCGCAGGTGCGCAGACCACTGAGCGAATAAGGCGCGGCGGCGGCCTGCTGGATCGGCACCGGGATCTCGATCTTCCGCGCGCCGACATCGCGCACCGGCTGGGTCGCGATCTCGCCGGCCGCCTTGCCCGTATCAACGAACTTCTCGCGCGTCGTCGTGGTGGTCGTGCTGGTGGTCTGGCTGGGCGTCTCGACAATGGTCTGCTGGGTCTTGGTGGTCGTCGTCGCGACCGGCGCGGGCTGGGCGATCGCGACGCTCGCGCCAAGCAGCGCGACGAGGGGCATGCCATAACGGAGGCAGAACGATTGTGTCATGCCGGGTAGAATACGGATTCCGGCGATTGGTTCCAGCAAGCCGTCGGCCTGCTTATCAAGTTCGGATTCGGTGTTTTTTATGTTTTCCCCAGGGCGAGGTCAGGTTGGCGGCCCTCAGGCTGCCTTGTCCTCGAACTGGAGCTGCGCGAGCCGTGCGTAGAGGCCGGCCTTCGCGACCAGCTCGTCATGGCGGCCCTGCTCGACGATCCGGCCCTCGTCCATCACGATGATCCGGTCGGCGGCGCGCACCGTCGCCAGCCGGTGCGCGATCACGATCGTCGTGCGCTTCGCCATCAGCTTCTCCAGCGCGTTCTGCACCAGCCGTTCGCTCTCGGCATCCAGCGCCGAGGTCGCCTCGTCGAGCAGCAGCAAGGGCGCGTCGCGCAGCAAGGCGCGCGCGATCGCGATCCGCTGGCGCTGCCCGCCCGACAGGCGCGCGCCCGCCTCGCCAAGATAGGTGTCGAGCCCCTGCGGCAACTCGCTCAGGAACTTGGCGGCATTGGCATTCTCCGCCGCCGCCCAGATCGCGGCATCGTCCGCATCCCACCGGCCGTAGCGCAGATTGTCGCGCGCGCTGGCGGCGAAGATCACCGTATCCTGCGGCACCACCGCGATCCGCGCGCGGATCGCCGCCGGATCGGCCTGGGTCAGCGCGATCCCGTCCATCCGCACCGTGCCTGCCTGCGGATCGTAGAAACGCTGGGCGAGCTGGAACAAGGTCGACTTGCCCGCGCCCGAAGGGCCGACCACCGCGACACGCTCGCCGGGCGAGACGGTCAGGCTGAAATCGTGGAGCGCGGCCACTTCGGGCCGGGTCGGATAGCGGAATTCGACATGGTCGAAGGCGAGCATCCCGCGCGGCGGATTGGGCAGCGCCTGGGGTTTGGCCGGCGCCGCGATTTCGGGCTTTTCCGTCAGCAACTCGCCCAGCCGCGCCGCCGCGCCCGCACCGCGCAACAGATCGCCATAGACTTCGGTCAGCGCGCCGAACGCGCCCGCGACGAAGCCGCCGGTCAGCACGAACGCCGCGATCGTGCCGCCGCCGATCTTGCCGGTGGCGACGTCGGTCGCGCCTTCCCACAACACCATCGTGATCGACCCGAAGATCAGGCCGATCACGATCGCGGTCATGATCGCGCGCACCGTGAAGCGGCGCTTGCCCGCGGCGAAGGCATTCTCGACCGCGGTGCCGAACCGCTCAGCCTCGCGGCTCTCCTGGCCGAATGCCTGGACGATCTTCATCGCGCCCAGCGTCTCCGACACCATCGATCCGACCTCGGCGATCTTGTCCTGCGACGATCGGCTGAAGCCGCGCACGCGCCGCCCCAGGATCAGGATCGGCCCCATGATCAGCGGGATGCCGAGCAGCAGGAACGCCGCCAGCTTGGGCGCGAGGATGAACAGATAGACGATCCCGCCGATGCCAGTGAACATGTTGCGGAGCGCGATCGACACGGTCGAACCGACGATCTGCTCGATGATCGCGGTGTCGGAGGTGAGCCGCGACGCGATCTCCGATGGCCGGTTCTCCTCGAAGAAGCGCGGCGCCAGCGTCAGCAGGTTCGCCTGCACCCGGCGGCGCAGATCGGCGACGACGCGCTCGCCCAGCCACGACACGAAATAGAAACGGCAGGCGGTCGCGATCGCCAGCACGACCACGATCATCAGCAGATAGTGGAAGGAGGAATTGACGCCGTGCGGCGACCCGCCCGCCGCGAAGCCGCGATCGATCACGCGCTTGAAGCCGTAGGGAATCGCGAGCGTCGCCGCCGACGCCACGATCAAGGCCGTGAGCGCGGCGGCGATCCGCCCGGGATAGCGCATCGCCATCCCCCAGATCAGGCGGAGTTCGCCGATGCGACGTCGTTCCCCACGCGGGGGCAGCGGTTCTGGAATGCGGGCCATGAACGTACAGATAGCAACCGCACGCCCCTCAACCAAATATGCATTTGGTCGTTTGTTGCATTGCGGCGTTATAACCGCCATCTAAGTACCCCTGCCGGGGAGGCGTGAACCGAGTGCTATACGAAGCGTATGAAATGCAGCGGAGCCTGCTTGCGGGTGCAAGCGCGATGGCCGAGCTTGGTTCCGAATGGATGGCGCACCCCGCCAACCCTTTTGCCAGGACACAATTGGGATCGATGATGGCGTCGGGGCTGGACGTCTTCGCCCATGCCTCGGCTCCGCACGGCAAGCCCGAATTCGGCCTGCCCTTCACGCTGATCGACGGCAAGGAAGTGCTGGTCGAGGAAGTGATCGAGGATCGCAAGCCGTTCGGCCAGCTCGTCCACTTCACCCGACCCGAAGCGCCCAAGGATCAGCCCAAATTGCTGATCGTGGCGCCGATGTCGGGCCATTACGCGACCCTGCTGCGCGGCACGGTCGAGCGGATGCTGCCCGGCCATGACATCTGGATCACCGATTGGCGCGACGCGCGGCTCGTGCCGCTCGCCGACGGCGAATTCCATGTCGACGATTATATCGATTATCTGATCGGCTGGCTGGAGCATATCGGCCCGGGCGCGCATGTGCTGGCGGTGTGCCAGCCGGCGGTCCAGGCCTTCGCCGCGGCGTGCCTGATGTCCGCCGACAAGAATCCGGCGCGGCCGAAGACGCTGGCGATGATGGGCGGTCCGATCGACACGCGCGAAGCGCCGACGGTGGTCAACACCACCGCGACCCAGCGGCCCTACAGCTGGTTCGAACAGAATGTGATCGCGACCGTGCCCTTTTATTATCCGGGCAACGGACGGAAGGTCTATCCGGGCTTCCTCCAGCTCACCGGCTTCATGGCGATGAACTGGGGCAACCACCTCGTCAGCCATTGGCAGATGTTCCGCCACCTCGTCGACGGCGACCAGGAAAGCGCGGAATCGACGAAGGCCTTCTACGACGAATATCGCTCGGTCTGCGACATGACCGCCGAATTCTATCTCGAGACGATCGACGTCGTGTTCCAGCGCCATCTGCTGCCCAAGGGCGAGATGATCTTCCGCGGCCGCAAGGTCGATCCGGGCGCGATCACCGACGTCGCTTTGCTCGCAATCGAAGGCGAGCGCGACGATATCTCCGGCGTCGGCCAGACCAGGGCCGCGCTCAAGATCACCCCCAATCTGCCCGATGCGCAGAAGGAATATCTGCTCGCCAAGAAGGTCGGCCATTACGGCATCTTCAACGGCCGCCGCTGGCGCGAGGAAATCGCGCCCGTGCTGGAAAACTTCATCAAAGCGCATAACGCATAGTCGTCATGCCGGACTTGTTCCGGCATCCACTTCCCCGCAAACGCAGCGTTTGTGAAACAGTGGATCCCGGAACACGTCCGGGGTGACGGGACGATATGAAACTTCACGCGCAAATCGAACGCTGGCCGGTCGCGGGCGCCTTCACCATCTCGCGTGGCGCCAAGACGCATGTGGATGTCGTCGTCGCCGAGATCGTCGACAGCGACCATATCGGGCGCGGCGAAGGCACCGCTATCTATTATCATGGCGAAAGCGCGGAGAGCGTGCTGGCCGAGATTCTGGCGCAAGCCGATGCGGTCGCAGGCGGCCTGACCCGCGCCGAATTGCAGACCCGCCTGCCGCGCGGCACCGCACGCAACGCACTCGATTGCGCTTTGTGGGATCTGGACGCCAAGCGCACCGGCACGCCCGTATGGAAGCTGGCCGGGCTCACCGAACCCAAGCCGCTCGTCACCGCCTTCACCATCTCGCTCGGCGAACCGGATCGGATGGAAGCCGACGCACGCACCTCGGCCCATTTGCCCTTGCTCAAGCTCAAGCTCGCCGGCGAAGGCGACGAAGCGCGCGTTGCCGCCGTCCGCCGTGGCGCGCCCGATGCGCGGCTGATCGTCGATGCCAATGAGGCCTGGACCGGCCGCGACATCGCGGCCGAAGCCGCGATCCTCACCCGCTACGGCGTCGAGTTGATCGAACAGCCGGTCAAGGCCGGACAGGATGATTTGCTCGACGGCGTCGCCAGCCCGATCCCGCTCGCCGCCGACGAAAGTTGCCAGGACCGCTTTGATCTCGTGCGCTGCGCCGGCCGCTATCAGGCGATCAACATCAAGCTCGACAAGGCCGGCGGCCTGACCGAAGCGCTCGCGCTCGCCGCCGAGGCGCGCGACATGGGTCTCGACGTGATGGTCGGCTGCATGCTCGCCACCTCGCTCGGCATCGCGCCGGCGTTCCTAGTGAGCGGCGCGGCACGCTGGGTCGATCTCGATGGTGCGCTGCTGCTGGCGAAGGATCGCCCGGCGGCGATGGTCTCAGCCGATGGGCTATTGGAGCCACCCGGGCCGGATCTCTGGGGCTGACCTGACTCCCCTCCCTTGCAAGGAAGGGGCTTTATTCCCCGCTCGCTTCCACCTCCGGCGCCCCCGCCGTCCCCGGCGGCGGCGCATTGACGGGCGGCGTGATCGACTTGCCGTCAGGCCCCGCAAATTCGATCTTCGCGCCTTCGAAGGCGGCGAGCAATCCGATCGCGATTTCGTGCCGCGCCTGGAAAACCTTGTCCCAGCTCTGGCTCAGCACGTCGAACTGCACCTGGATCTCGATCGTGGGCAGGGTCAGGTCGGAAATGCCGCAGCGGACCAGCTTGCATTTGTCCTGCGCCTCCACCGCCGCCTTCACCATCGCCTGGATGCCGCCCAGCACCTTGGGCGGGGTGTGATAGGCGATGTGCAATGTGAACTCGACGCGGCGGCGGTTGAGCCGCGCCATGTTGTGCAGTTCCTTGCTGAGCAGGTTGGTGTTGGAAATCACCACCTCTTCCCCGGTAGTAGCGCGCACGCGCGTCGTCTTGAGGCCGATCTCCTCGACCGTGCCGGTGGTCTTGTCCCAGCGTATCTGGTCGCCGCGCTGGAAAGGCTTGTCGAAGATGATCGACAAGGCCGAAAACAGATCGTCGAAAATGCCCTTGGCGGCGAGGCCGATCGCGATGCCGCCGATGCCGAGGCCCGCGATCAGGCCGGTGACGTTGACGCCCAGATTGTCGAGGATCAGCACGCTCGCGATCGCGAACAAGGCGATCGTCACCAGCAGCCGGATCACGCCCACCGCCGAGCCCTGGGCACCGGTTGCATCGCTCCCGCCCGCGCGATGCTCGACCACGCCCAGGATCAGTTCGCGGACCCAGAGCGCGCCCTGCAGGGCGACCGCGATCGTGAACATGACCGAGATGGTCTGCCACACCATCGGCGGCGGATCGGCATAACCGTCGACCAGCTTGGCGGCGAACAGGACGATGAACCACAACTTGGTCGCGGCGAAGACACGGCCGACCGTCTGCGGCCAGTGCGTCAACGAACCTTGTCGCTGGCATAAGCGGATACCGAGGATGCGCACGGCGTACAGGACGATGCAGATCGCCGCGCCAAAGCCGAGCGCAATGCCGACCTGCAGATAATGGCTCAGGATCCATTGGATCGTCTCGTCCGAGAGCATCTGGACCGAGCTTTTCGAAAGGCGCAGAGGCGCCGTTACGTTGGTGTTCGCCATTGATGCTATCTTCACGCTGCCTTGGCGTGGCTGTGCGCAGCGGTGGCGATCTCGTCAAGGAATCCGACCAAAGCGCGTTCGTGCGCGGACAGATATTGCATCGCGCGCGGCATGCGGAGCGCGCACAATTCGCCCGCGTCGCCGTCCCGGCAGAGCGCGATCAAGGCGGGATGGATATAGGATTTGCGGCTGATCGCGGGGGTATTGCCCAGCGCGGAAGCAACCGCTTCCAGCATCGGCTTGAGGCTGACCTTGCCGTCCTTCGACGCAACCAGAATATGCTCGAAGGCGAGCAGGCTCGCGCCCCAGGTGCGGAAATGCTTGGCCGTGAAATCGCCGCCGGTCGCCTCGCGGATATAGGCGTTCACGTCCTCCGACGTGACCGGATGGGACGTACCATCGGCATCGAGATATTCGAACAGATGCTGCCCGGGCAGATCCTGCGTGCGCCGCACGATCCCCGCCAGACGGCGATCCTCGATCGTCAGCCGCTGCTTCTTGCCCGATTTGCCGACATATTCGAGCTGGAGCCGCGCGCCGCGCACGCGCGCGTGGCGGTTGCGCAAGGTGGTCGCGCCGAAGCTTTTATTCTCCTTGGCATAAGCCTCGTTGCCGACCCGGATATGGCCAAGGTCGAGCAGCCGCACGACCGCCGCGATCACCGTGTCGCGGGCGAGCTTGCGGCCAGTCAGATCGGCCTTCACCCGCGCCCGAAGCCGGGGCAGCGCGCGGCCGAAATCGGCGCAGCGTTCATATTTGTCGGCCTCCTGCTGCGCGCGGAAATCGGGGTGATAGCGATATTGCTTGCGCCCGCGCGCATCCATGCCGGTCGCCTGGACGTGGCCATTGGCATAGGGGCAATACCAGGCGTCGGCATAAGCTGGCGGCAGCGCGACCGCGTTCAGCCGGTCGATTTCGTCGCGATCCTTGATGCGTTCGCCCGACGGCAGGAAATAGGCCCAGCCATGGCCGGCGCGCTGGCGGGTGATACCGGGCTTCTTGTCGTCGCAATGACGCAATCGGGAAACGGACATGAGGCGAGAACGTCACCCGCCCCGCCTCGTTCCGCCGCCAGTTTGGCTATTCGCCCGTTCGCTTTCGATCGCGCAGCCACTGAACGATGGCGATGGCGATGCCGACCAGCGCGCCGCCCATGACCCCGATCGTCGGCTGCCCCTCCACCGCCCCGATCGCGGTGCCGATCGCGATCGCGATCACGATGAAGATGCCGCCGCCGAAGCTCTGTGTCTGGTTCGCCATGTGGCTTTCCTGCCATTTCCCGCGCTTTTCCGCCACCCGATCGCGACGGCGGTGAAACAAAATCGCCGGATGGGCGCTGGCGAGATCGGGCATGAGGTTCCGAGACCTTGATCGATCCAGGCTTTGCCTGGGTCGTGAATCAAGGTCTCAACAATATGAGAGCCTGATTCACGTCATCAGCGGAAGCGCATAGCGCTTCCACCGATAACGATCAGGCTCTAGGAAGAGTGATGGTTCGGGTTTCATCGCGCCCAGCCGCCTGCGTGGCGGCCGCGCTCCTGCTCTCGTCCGCCGCGCATGCCCAGCCTGCGCCGGCGAGCGCGCCCGCGCCGAGCCCACCCCCTGCGGCTGCGCCGGTCCCGCCGCCCGCGGCTGCGCCGATCCCGCCCCCGGCGGTTACGCCGATACCAGTCGATCCCACCATCGATCTCTCGCCGATGCCCGAACTGGGCGTCGACTGGCCCGATCCCGTCAAGATCGATGCCGCCCCCACCGCCACCGGCCCGACCGAGGTCAAGGGCATCGCCGCCGACAAATTGCAGCATTACCGGGTCGTGCTGGAGGGCGCGGAGACGCTCGGCTTAACCTTCCGCACCCGCTTCGACCAATTGTCCGCGCTCGTTACCAACCAGACCAAGCCCGCCAACGCCGCGCAGATCAACCGCCGCGCCCGCGACGATGAGGATCTGGTGCGGCAGTTGCTCGCCGCGCAGGGCCGCTACGACGGACGCGTCGTCGCGACCGTCAATTCCAACCCGCAAAGCGGCGACACAATCGTCCACGTCACCGTCAAGCCGGGCGATGCCTACACGTTCGCCACGGTCAGTCTTCCCGGGCTGGAGACAACCGGCAAGGACGCCAAGCGCCTGACCGGCGATTTCGGGATCAAGGCGGGCGATCCGGTCAATGCCGATTCGGTGCTGGCCGCGGTCACCGCGTTCAAGGTCGATCTCGGGCGTCAGGGCTATCCTTTCGCCAAGGTCGGCGAGCCCGAAGTCGCGATCGATCATCAGGCGAACAAGGCGGTGCTGACGCTGCAGGTCACCCCGGGCGCGCATGCGCGCTTCGGCCGGATCGTTCCGACCGGCACCCGGCCGATTTTCTCGGCCAGTCACCTCCAGACGATCGCGCGTTTCCATCCCGGTCAGCCATATGACGCGGCCCGGCTCGACGATTTCCGCCGCGCCTTGATCGCAACCGGGCTGGTCTCGACCGTGACGATCACGCCGGTCGCGACCACGGATTCGGGCGTTGTCGATATTGACGTCGGCATCGACCGCGCGCCGCGCCGCACCGTCGCCGCCGAAGTCGGCTACAGCACGGGCGAAGGCGTACGCGTCGAAACGTCATGGACGCACCGCAACCTGATCCAGCCCGAAGGCGCGGTGACCTTCCGCGGCGTGCTCGGCACCAAGGAGCAATCGCTCGGCGCGACTTTGCGCCAGGGCAATTTCCAGGCGCGCGACCGGATACTGACCGCACAGGTCGTCGCCAGCCATACGATCTTCGACGCCTATGAAGCGCGCACCTTCACGACCGGCGCGAGCCTCGAGCGGCAGACCAATATCATCTGGCAGAAGACCTGGGCCTGGTCGTTCGGCGGCGAGTTCGTCGCCACCCGGGAACGCCATACCGGCGATCCGAATTTCAAGACCTATCTGGTCGCAGCGACGCCGACGAGCCTGTCCTATGACGGGTCCGACGATCTGCTCAACCCGACCAGCGGCTTCCGCCTGTCGGGCCGGCTCTCGCCCGAATTGTCGCTGCAATCGGGCGCCCACGCTTATGTGAAGACGCAGATCGACGCGAGCGCCTACCAGCCGCTCGGCCCGCGCTTCGTCTTTGCCGAGCGCGTCCGCTTCGGCTCGATCGACGGCGTCCAGCGCGACAGCATTGCGCCGTCGCGGCGCTTCTATGCCGGCGGCGGCGGTTCGGTCCGCGGTTATGGCTATCAGAAGATTGGGCCGGTCGATCAGAATGGCGATCCGCTTGGCGGCAGGTCGCTCACCGAATATTCGGTCGAGGCGCGCGTCCGCTTCGGCAATTTCGGCGTGGTGCCCTTCCTCGATGCGGGCAATCTCTACAGCTCCAGTATCCCCAAGCTGGGCGGCCTGCGTTACGGCACCGGCTTGGGCGCGCGTTATTATTCCAGCTTCGGCCCGATCCGCGTCGATGTCGGCACGCCGCTCAACCGCCGGCCAGGGGAATCGCGCGTCGCGGTCTATGTCTCGTTGGGTCAGGCCTTCTGATGGCGGCCGAAAACCAGATCGACGAGGTCGAGATCGTCGAAGCCCCCGCCCTGCGCCGCCGCTGGCACATGCGCGTGCTGCGCGCGATCGGCATCGGCCTGCTCGGGCTGATCGGCGTGTTTCTGGTCGCTTTGTGGAGCATCGACACCCAGCCCGGCCACCGCCTGATCGCCGACCATATCGGCAAGATGCGGCCGTCGAGCGGGCTGCGCATCAAGATCGGGCGGATCGAAGGATCGATCTGGCGCCGCGCCACCTTGCGCGATGTCCGTCTCTACGACCTCAACGGCCAGTTCTTCGAAGCGCCCGAGATCAAGCTCGACTGGCACCCCTTCGCCTGGTCGCGCAACCTGCTCGATATCGATCGCGTCTCGGCGCCCTTGCTGATCCTCGATCGCCTGCCTAGGCTCAAGAGCAAGCCGGGCGGGCCGATCCTGCCGGGCTTCGACATCCATATCGGCTCGCTCAACGTCGACCGGCTCAAGCTCGGCAAGGCGGTCGCCGGCCACGCCGAAATCGTGCGGCTGGCGGCCAAGGCCGATATCCGCGGCCGCCGCGCGATGATCGGCCTGCGCGCTGTCTCAACCGCGCACGACCGGCTGGTGCTCGATCTCGACGCCGAACCCGATGGCGACCGGTTCAAACTCGCGGGCGAACTGGATGCACCGGTCGGCGGCGTGGTCGCGGGCCTCGCCGGCTTGCGCGCGCCGATGTCGCTGCGCGTCGGCGGGCACGGCACCTGGCATAGCTGGGACGGCAGCGCGCAGGGCACGCTCGGCGGCAAGAAGGTGGTCGATCTCGGCCTGGGCGTGCGCGACGGGCGCTACAGCCTCGGCGGTACCCTCGCCCCCTCCCACTTCCTCAGCGGCAAGCTCCAGCGGCTGACCGCACCCGGGATCAAGCTGCTGGGCGAAGGCACGCTCCTCGACCGCAAGCTGAACGGCCATCTCAACCTCGCCTCGCCCGCCTTGCAGTTCGCCGCCGCCGGCACAGTCGATCTGACCGAGGGCGCCTTTTCCAATCTCGCGCTCGACGCGAAATTGTTGAAGCCGCCGGCTTTGTTTCCCAACATGACCGGGCGCGACGTGCATCTCCATGCCGTGCTCGACGGGCCCTATGGCACCTTCGCCTACAAATATGCGCTGGCGAGCCCGCATATCGCGTTCGACACGACCGGCTTCGACACGCTGCGCGCGACCGGCGCGGGCCATTGGTCGCATGCGCCGGTGCGCGTGCCGATCAAATTGCAGGCGGCGCAGGTCACCGGCGTCGGCACGGTCGCGGGCGGCATATTGCGCAACCTGTCGGTCGCGGGCCTGCTCAAGGTCGATGCGAAGACCGTGGTCGGCCAGGACCTCGCGCTGACATCCGACAAGCTCAAGGGCAAACTCCAGCTTCGCCTCGATCTCGTGTCCGGCCGCTACGATATCGCGATCGCGGGCGGACTCGCGCGCTATCTGATCCCGGGCCTCGGCATCGTCGACGTCACTACCAAGGTGAGCGTGCTGCCCGGCCCTAACGGCATGGGCACGGTCGTCGCGGGCACCGGCCAGGCGATCGTGCGCCGGTTCGACAATGCCTTCCTCGCCAGCCTCGCCGGCGGCAATCCGCGCATCGACACACGGCTGGTGCGCACGCCCGATGGCATCATCCATTTCTCCAACACGGTGCTGACCGGCCCCGCCATCCGCATCACGGGATCGGGCATCCGCCGCCGCGATGGCAGCTTCCAATTCTCAGGCACGGGCACGCAGGCGACCTACGGCCCGTTCAAGATCGCGCTCGACGGCCAGATCGATCATCCCAAGGTCCAGCTTGTGCTCGACCATCCGGTCGACGCGCTCGGCCTGACCCAGGTCGCGCTCAATCTCGATCCGGTCGCGGAGGGCTTCCAGTTCAACGCGCATGGCGGATCGACCGTCGGACCGTTCCAGGCGCACGGCCTGATCCGCACCCCGTCCGGCCAGCCGACCGTGATCGACGTCGCCGACGTCGCCGTCACCGGCACCCATGCCAAGGGCAGCCTCACGTCTGGCACCGGCGGCTTCACCGGCCGGCTCGATCTGGCGGGCGGCGGCATCGGCGGATCGATCGCTTTTGCCCCGCAGGGCGCGCTCCAACGGATCGATCCGCATGTCACGCTCAGCGGCGCGACCGTCGCCACCGCCCAGCCCCTGACCGTCCGGCGCGGCCGCGTCGACGGATCGATCCTGCTCGATCCGGCTGGTGTGTCGGTCGACGGCAAGCTGAGCGCGCTGGGGCTGGCGCATGGATCGATGTCGCTCGCCCGGATCGCGGCGGAGGCGCATCTGAAAGGCGGCCAGGGCACGATCGCACTCACCGCCACGGGCAGCGCCCGCCGCGCGTTCGACGTCAACGCCAATATCAAGCTGACGCCCGGCCATATGACGATCACCGGCACGGGCAATGTCGAGGGCAAGGCGCTCACCTTGTCCGGTCCGGTCGAGCTGACGATGACCGATGCCGAATGGGCCCTGTCGCCGACCCGGATCGATTATGCCGGCGGCAACGCCACCGTGTCCGGCCTGTTCGCGCGCGGCGTCGTCAATATCGATGCCGGACTCGATCATATGCCGCTGACCGTGCTCGACCTGTTCAATCCCAAGCTCGGCCTGGGCGGCTATGCGAGCGGCAAGTTCAACTTCCACCATATTGTCGGCACGTCGCCCACGGGCCGGATCGACGTCGCGGTGCGCGGCCTCACCCGATCCGGGCTGGTGCTGAGCTCGCAACCGGTCGACCTCGGCCTCGCGGCGGTGTTGACCCCGAACGGCGCGGCGGCGCGCGCGGTGCTGGTCAGCAACGGCAAGGTCATCGGCCGCGGCCAGGCGAAATTGTCGCCGCTGGCGCCGGGCGACGACATCATTTCGCGCCTGATCAAGGCGCCCTTGTTCGCACAGCTGCGCTATGCCGGGCCCGCCGACACCTTGTGGCGGCTGATCGGGGTAGAGACGATCGACCTGTCGGGCCCGCTCTCGGTCGCCGCCGACATCGGCGGCACGCCCGCCGATCCGGAGATTTCGGGCCGCCTGTCGAGCGACGGGGCGCGGATCGAAAGCGCGGTCACCGGCACCGTCGTCGACGGCATCAAGGCGAGCGGCACGTTCAACGGATCGCGCCTGACGATCGATCAGATGACCGGACATGCCGGCGCGGGCGGCACGTCACCGGACGCGGAAGCTTCGATTTCGGCGCGGGCAAGGGCCTTGGCATCGATCTCGCGATCCAGGCCCAGAATGCCGTATTGCTCAATCGCGACGATATCGGCGCGACCGTGACCGGCCCGCTCACGCTCAAGTCGGACGGGGTCGACGGCACGATCGGCGGCGACGTCCGGATCGAACGCGGCCGCTTCCGCCTGGGCAGTGCGACCGCCGCGCAGGTGCCGCAACTCAGGGTCACCGAGCTTAACCGCCCCGACGATTCCGACGACGACACGACCCCGCTGGTGCCGTGGACGCTCGACCTCAAGGCCCATGCCTCGAGCCGGCTGATGGTGACGGGTCTCGGCCTCGACAGCGAATGGCGTGCGGACCTCGTCATCAAAGGCGCGGTCGACAATCCCGCGATCGGCGGGCGCGCCGATCTGGTGCGCGGCGGCTATCAGTTCGCCGGCCGCCGCTTCGATCTTGACCGCGGCAGCATCCGCTTCACCGGCGAGGCGCCGCCAGATCCGGTGCTCGACATCACCGCTCTGGCCGACATTCAGGGGCTGAACGCGACGATCCACGTCACCGGCACCGGCCTGCACCCCGACATCAATTTCCAATCGACCCCGGCCTTGCCGGAGGACGAATTGCTGTCGCGCCTGCTGTTCGGCACGTCGATCACCAATCTGTCCGCGCCCGAGGCACTGCAGCTGGCGGCGGCGGTGGCGAGCCTGCGCGGCGGCACCGGCGGCGGGCTCAACCTCGATCCGATCAATACGGTCCGCAAGGCGGTCCATCTCGACCGACTGCGCATCCTGCCCGCCGACGTCACTACCGGGATGAAGACCGCGGTCGCCGCCGGCAAGAATATCGGCCGTCGCACCTATGTCGAGCTGATCACCGACGGCGCGGGCTATTCGGCGACGAGCATCGAATATCGCATCACGCGCTGGCTGTCGGTACTGGGTACGATCTCGACGATCGGCCGCCAGAGCACGAACTTGCGCGTGTCGAAGGATTATTGAACGCCTTCCGGCATTCCTATTCCACCCTCGCACTACCTCCCAAGAAATCGGCCGCGCACCTATTATTTGTTATGAATAGGGCGTGTATGGCGAGCATCTTGGATTTATTTATTTAATTCCGAGCATTCTCAAAATTAGTTACTACATATGTATTGTAAGTAGCGTAGCGTCAATGAGGCGGTAATCCATTTTATACTGGATGCCGCCTCGTTTGTAATTTCGATGCATCCCTGAGAGGCCTGCATCGATCTTGATGTATGATATTTCCGTCTCGCCGAACAATTGTGGCACGGTCGCCCGGCAAGCATGCTACATCCGCAGCGATCCCCCATCGCAAGCAGGTGCTTTGACCCAGCCTCGATCCGTTTCGATCCACCGATGACCGCGCACGGGTCGTACGCGTTCACGCTCTCGCAGCTGTCGGCGCTCGCCCGGGCCCAGAACGACCTCCTCACTTCCGACAGCGCGCTCGCGGCCAGCCGCGAGGCGACCGCCTTCCTGGAGAGCATCCTCAACGCGACCAAGGATTGCGTGATCGTGCTCGCGCTCGACGGCACGCTTGCCTTCATGAATTCGGGCGGCCAGGCGATTATGGAGATCGACGATTTCGCGATGGTCGAGGGCAGCCCATGGCCGGCCTTGTGGGAAGAGGAATATGAGGCAAGCTCGCTCGCGGCGATGACCGCTGCGCGCGCCGGTCAGATCGGGCATTTCACCGGCCGCGCCCAGACCACCAAGAATGTGCCGCGCTGGTGGGACGTCACCGTGTCGCCGATCTTCGACGAGGATGGCGAGCCGGCGATGCTGCTCTCCATCTCGCGCGACATCACGATCGCGAAATCGCTTGAGCTTCAGCAGGAATTGCTGGCCGGCGAACTCAGCCATCGGGTCAAGAATATCCTCACGGTCGTGCAGGCGATCGCGATGCAATCGTTTCGCGGCGTCGATCCCCACCAGTTGAACGCGTACGCAGCGCGGATCGCGGCGCTGGCGAGCGCGCAGGCCTTGCTCATCCAGACCGCATGGCAATCGGCGCCTATTCACGATGTGATCGTGAAGGCGCTGGCGCCGCATTGTTCCGCCGAACGCTGTGTCATCAGCGGGCCCGCGTTGGAGCTTAACGGCCAGCGTGCGCTCGCTCTGGCGCTCGCGGTGCACGAGCTTGCCACGAACGCGGTCAAATATGGCGCCTTGTCGAACGCGACGGGGCGAATTCACGTCCAGTGGGAGATCGCCGGGGGCGAACTTCGATTGTCCTGGCGGGAAAGCGGCGGGCCGGTTGTCGGTACGCCCGGACCGCCCGGTTTCGGTACGCGGATCGTGTCGCGCAATCTCGCCGCGGAATTCAAAGGCGCGGTCGATTTGCAACTTTGGCCCTCTGGCCTTGTTGTGACTCTGACCGCTCCCCTATGAGCGATCGTCCCGCAGCGTGCATTCCGGCGGGTCATTGGAACAGCACATGACGAGTATCAATAATCCGCGCCGTCGGTCGATCATGGTGGTCGACGACGAAGCCTTGGTGCGGATGATGGCGGTCGATCTGTTCGAACAGGCGGGCTTCCACGTTCTGGAAGCCGCCAACGGCGCGGACGCCGCACGGACGATCACCGATCTGGACTCGATCCACGGCCTGTTCATCGACATCGCAATGCCGGGCCCCATGAATGGTCTCGAACTCGCCCGGATCGCGTGTGAGCTCCACCCCGAGGCGATCGTCCTGCTGGTTTCCAGCAAGACACCGCCGGCGGCGCACGAACTCCCCGGTTGCGCCCGGTTCATCGCCAAACCCTATGACGGTGCCGCGGTGTTGCGGGCGTTCGAACTGCCGCCGCAAGCCTGAAGGACACCTGCTGGCAATTCGCGCACGCTTGCCTTGTTCCCGCTTTGGGACGATCAGGAGGCATGAAAAACGCTCCGGAAACGACGGGGGAGGATCGGGGACTATCGGCGCGGGACACGGTGCTCACGCGCCTGGTCCGCACCTATGACCGGGCGCTCGCGCGTTTCTTTGAGCGCCGCGTCCACAGCAAGAGCGACGTCCCGGATCTGGTGCAGGAGGTGTTTCTGCGCCTGAGCCGGATGGACGATCCCAATGCGATCGAGAAACCGGAACATTTCCTCTTCGTCACCGCCGCCAATGTGCTGCGGGATCGTGCCCGCCGGGAGGGTGCGCAACGCCGCGCGGCCGGCGACGATATTCTGTCGCCGATGGCCGAGGGTTCGGATTTTCCGCCCGATCGCGTCTTGGACAGTAAGCAGGCGGCCGAACGGCTCGCCGCGACTTTACGCGAACTGCCCGAGCGTACGCGCGATATATTCGTGCTGCGCGTCCTCGAAGGAATGAAGATGGCCGACGTGGCGCGCGCTTTTTCGATCTCCACCCGGGCGGCGGAAAAGCACCAGGCCAAGGCGCTCGCTTATGTGACGCGCGCGCTGGAGGATTGGCGTGATCGCTGACGAGACGATCCTCGACGATGCCGCCGACTGGCACGAGCGGATGCAGAACGCGCCCGATGCGGGCACGCGCCAGGGTTTCGAGGCGTGGCTCGCCGCGAGCGATGCGCATGCCGCCGCCTATGATCGCGTGAGCGCGGGGCAACGGGATGCGGCGGCGCTAGCGGACGAAACCGCTTTGCTCGCCTTGCGGCACGAGGCGATCAAGCGCGCGATGCTGGCCCCGCCGCGCCACCGCCTGCGGAAAAGCACGATCGCGGCCGGCCTGTTGCTGTTCGCGGCAGCCCCGCTCGCGGCGCTCGGCTACGAACAATGGTTCGCGCGACCGGCGCCGGCGCCGTTCGAGCAGACGTTCCGCACCGCGATCGGCCAGCAGACCGATGTCGCGCTGCCCGATGGTTCGACCGTCCGGCTCGATACCAACAGCCAGCTCCATGTCGCCTTCACCGCCAAGGAACGCCGCGTGGTGCTCGACGGCCAGGGCTGGTTCGAGGTGAAGGACGCCTCGCGCCCGTTCCTGATCAAGGCGGCGGATCGCGAGCTCAGCGCGACGCAAGGCCGCTTCGACGTGCGCACCGATCCGGGCCAGGTTCGCGCCTTCGCCGACAGCGGCACGCTCTCGCTCGCCGCCGGATCATCCTCGATCGCGCTGGGCGACGGCAAGCTCCTCACCGTGCGCGGCGAAGAGGCGTCGATCCGGCGGCTGGAACAGCCGACATCCTTCACCGGCTGGCGCAACGGCATGCTGCTGTTCGAAGACGTGCCGCTGGCGGCGGCGGTCGGCGAGCTCAACCGCTATCGCCGGCAGGCGATCGGCATCGCCGATGCGCAGGCGGGAGCGCTGCGGATCAGCGGCTCGTTCCGGACGGCCGAGACTCCGGCTTTCGTCGATGCGCTGAAAGCAGGATTCCCGGTCCGTGTGCGGCAGGGCCAGGATACGGGGCCGACAATAGCCTCGCGCTAGAGGCGGCGGATAAAAATTGAAGAAAAAATGAAGCGCGTGGTTCGGATACTGGCGCGGCCTGCGTCTTATCTCCTGAAGGCTCCGCAAAAGACGGAGCGGACACGGAGGAGGGATTTGGGATGGCGCGACTATGTTCGACGCATCGTTATGGTGGCGGCGCTCGTCACGGCGGTGTGGCCGGGCCGGTCGATTGCCGCACCTCCCGCCTTCAGCATCGCCCCGTCCGATCTGGCCGACGCCCTGACCATGTTCGCGCAGCAAAGCCGGCAGCAATTGCTGTTCGCGCCGCAGGCGGTGCGCGGCAAGCGGGCGCATGCCGTTCACGGCCGCATGCCGCCCGATCGGGCGCTGGCGCGGCTGCTTGGCGGCACCGGTTTCCATGCCGAACGCGCGGCCGGCGGTGCGTGGCTGCTCGTTCCGGATCCACCGCCCGTGGCTAAACCGATCGCCCCCCCGGCCCCGCATGTACGCGAACCCGCCGCCACCCCGGCCGAGCCGGCCGTGCTGCAGGATATCGTTATCGTTGGCACGCCGGGCGGCGGCATCGGGCGGCGCGAAGCGGCCTATGCGGTCACGACGATCGATCAGCCCGCGATCGAGCGGCTCGCGCCGGCCAGCACCGCCGAAGTGCTGCGCCTGGTCCCCGGTCTCACCGTCGAGACCTCGGGCGGCAAGAATGGCGCCAACATTTTCGTGCGCGGCTATCCGTCGGGCGGCGACGCCGAATATGTTACCTTCCAGACGGAAGGTGTCCCCTTCTTCCCGCCCGCTACCTTGTCCTTCCTTGAAAATTCGCAGCTCATCCGGCTCGACGATACGGTCCGCCGGGTGGAGGCCGTGCGCGGCGGCACCGGTGCCTTGTTCGCCTCGGGCCAGCCCGGCGTGACGGTCAATATCGTCCAGCGCGAGGGCGGCGCGCAGATGGAGGGCGAGGCCAAGATTGGCCTGTTCAGCGACGGCGAGCGCCGCGCCGACGCCTGGCTGTCCGGCCCGCTCGCGCCGACCACGCATTTCATGGTCGGCGGCTATTATTCCGCGGGCGATGGCGTGCGCTCGCCCGGTTTCGACGCGGATCGCGGCGGGCAGATCACCGCCAATCTGCGGCACGATTTCGCGGGCGGATCCCTCTTGCTGTTCGGCCGCTATCTCAACGACCGCAGCCAGTGGCTGCTGCCGATCCCGGTCGAGCAGCACGGCGCGCATATCAGCGACTATCCCGGCTTCGACGCCAACTCGGGCACGCTCGCCGGACCGGACACGCGCTATGGCCTGCTCAACGACGGCAGCCGCTACGATCTGGCCGACGGGCGCGGCGCGCGGATCGTCAATCTCGGCGCCAATTTCGAGGCGCGGCTGGGCCTGGGCCTGACGCTGCGCGACAAGGCCAGCTGGCTTTCGGGCCATGCCGATACGACCGGCCTGGTATCGAGCAACGTACCGCCCGAAAGCGCCGCCGCTTATGCGGTCGCGCTTGGCGGTACGATCGGATCGCTGCGCTTCGTCGATGACGGCGCCCCCGCCTCGCCCGATCAGACGGTAGTCGAGGCCGGCATCTGGCGCGTGTCCAAGCAGATCACCGCCTGGGTCAACGACACGACGGTCGAATGGCGCGCCGGCGCCAACAAGGCGACCGCGGGCCTGTACGCGGCGCATTACACGTCGCGCGACTGGTGGAATATCGGCAACGACCTGCTGCTCACCGCCACGCCGCAGGCGCGCCGGCTCGATCTGACGCTCGCCGACGGATCGGCGGTCACGCGCGATGGCTTCGCCAGCGGGTCGAGCTTCGCGGTCAACGGCCATTATCGCGGCAACGACACGGCCTTTTACGCGGTCGACGAACTGCAATTGGGCGAAGGCCTGCGCGCCGACGCGGGGCTGCGCCATCAGCATCATACGGTCGACGGCACGGTCGAAAACGACGCGCTCTCCGGTCCCGGCGGCCCCGACGGCAACCTCGCCACGCTCTACGACAATGGCGACATGATGTTGGACGGTACCTACCGCCCGATCCGTTATCGCGGCGGCGCCTGGTCGTGGACCGGCGGCCTCAATTACGAGATCAGCCCCACGCTCGGCGCCTTCGCCCGTTTCAGCCGGGGGCACAGCTTCCCCTTCTTCGACAATCTGCGCGACGGCTTCTCGGCTACGCCGCGGGTCGACACGTTCGAAGGCGGTCTCAAATATGCGAGCCGCCCGCTCGCTTTCTACGCGACCTTGTTCCGCAATCGCTTCCGGGGCCTCGCCACCACCGTGATCGCGCAGGGTGCGCCGATCGCCTCGATCGGCGGTGCGCACACGACCGGCGTCGAGCTGGAAGGCGTGCTGCGGCCGACCGCCGCCGTCTCGATCGCCTTTTCCGGATCGTGGCTGAGCGCGCATTATCGTCACTTCTTCACCGACGACGGCCTGACCGACCTGTCCGGCAACCAGGTCCAGCGCCAGCCGATGTGGCAGTGGCGCGTCACGCCCGACTGGAGCTTCTGCCTGGCCGGGCACAAGGCCGCGCTCCACACGACGCTGAGCTACATGGGCGATCGCTGGTCGGACGTGCAGAACGAACAGCTTCTGCCGCATTTCTACAAGCTCGATGCCGGGGCCACTTTCGAGGTCGACCGGCGGCTCACGATCGAACTGGTGGCCGACAACCTCACCAACGCGATCGGCCTGACCGAAGGCAATCCCCGCACGGTCGGTCCGCAGGGCAGCGGCGCGATCTTCGCCCGCCCCATCCTCGGCCGGTCGGCCGAGATCAGCCTGCGTTACGGCTTCTGAGATGACCGGGCGCCCACGCAGCCCGCCTTAAGCGGACCACTCGCCGTCAATCCGGACCGCCGGTCGCGCGCGCACCCGCGTTCGCGAGGCGGTGACGTGTTGCCGTCGAACGCTCCAAAAATCCGATCAGGAAGGACGAAACATGAAGCTCTCGAAAATCCATAATGCGGCTCTCGCGCTGCTTTCCGGCACCGCGCTCGGCTGGTCGCCCGCGCTGGCGCAGGACGCCGCGCCGGCACCGGCCGCTGCCGCGCCGCCTGTGGCCGATGCGCCCGAACAGGCACAGGAAATCGTGATCACCGGCAACGCCAATCGCGAAGGCCTGCGCAAGCTCGACGCCAGCTATTCGATCTCCACCGCAAGCGCCGAGCAGATCCGGGAGGTTCAGCCGCTCTCCACCGCCGACCTGCTGAAGATCATACCCGGCGTGTGGACGGAGACGTCCGGCGGCGAGACCGGCGCCAACGTCTTCATCCGCGGCTTTCCCTCGACTGGCGATGCGCCGTTCCTGACGATCGAGATGAACGGCTCCCCGATCATCGCGCCGTCGTCCTTGTCCTTCCTCGAGGACAGCTCGCTGTTCCGCATCGACGATACGATCCAGCGGGTCGAGGTGCTGCGCGGCGGCCCGAGCCCGATCTTCGCCAACGGCCAGCCGGGCGCGACCACCAACTTCATCCTGAAGGAAGGCACGCAGGATCCGCAATTCTCGGTCCGCGGCACCTATGGCACCGAGGGAATGTATCGCGGCGACGTGGTCGCCCAGGGGCCCATCAATGAAGACACGACCTATATGGTCGGCGGCTTCTATCGCTATAGCAAGGGCCTGCGCCATACCGGCTTCAGCGGCGACGATGGCGGGCAGATCACCGCCAGCGTCACGCACAAGTTCGATGCCGGCAAGCTGACCGTCTATGGCCGCTATCTCGACGATACCAACGCCTTCTACACGCCGATGCCGCTGCTCGAGCAGGACGGCAAGTTCCACACCTTCCCCGGCTTCGACGCACGCGACGACACGCTCGTTGGCAAGGAGATCGAACATACCCAGATCGAAATCGCGCCGGGCGTGAATGGCGGCCCGACGCAGAAGAAGGATGTCGATCTGTCCAAGGGCCGCGGCGCCAATATCTTCACCGCCGGCAGCAACTTCAGCTACGATTTCGGCGGGCTGGTCCTCCAGAACAACATGAACTTCACCAAGGGCCATGCCGACACTTACGCCCTGTTCACCGGCGGCAACCCGCAGTCGGCCGCCGATTATCTGACGGCGGCGGGCGGGCCCGGCACCGTCAGCTTCGCCGACAGCGGCCAGGCCGTCGCGCCCGGCCAGCAGGTGATTCAGGCGGGCATCTGGTCGGTACAGAAGCACATCCAGAGCTTCACCGACGAATTGAAGCTCAGCCACGAGCTGTTCGAGGGCAACACGCTGACGGCCGGTGCTTATTATGCCCACGTGAAGGACCATGACACCTGGTACCTGGGCAACAGCGTACTGCTCGCGCTCGAGCCGAAGGCGCGCGTGCTCAACGCCACGCTCGACAACGGCACGATCCTGACGCGCGATGGCTTCACCAGCGCCAACAGCTTCGATGTCGATGCGCGCTATCGCAGCGACAATGTGGCCGGTTACCTCAGCGATGAATGGAAGATCGGCGCGCTTCGGCTCGATGGCGGCATCCGGGTCGAGCATACCAAGATGCACGACACGTACGAAAACCTCAGCACGGGCGACCTGGATAACAATCCGCTGACCGCCTACAATAATGGCGCCACCTACCTGAACGGCACCTTCAACTCGGTTGGCTACAGCAAGACCCAGGTCAGTTGGACCGCGGGCCTGGACTATGCCTTCAACCCGCATCTGAACGGCTTCCTGCGGGCGAATAGTGGCGCGCTGCTGCCGCAGTTCGACGATCTGCGCGGCAATGCCGCCACGCCCGACCTGATCAAGCCGCAGAAGGCCAAGCAATATGAAGTCGGGCTCAAGACCTCGACCCATTTCTACGATCTGTTCCTGACCGGCTTCTATAACCGCTTCCACAACCTCCTCTTCCAGGATCTCATCGTGAATCCGGATGGCAGCACTACCAACCGCGTGCTGTTCGGCGGATCGCGGGCCTATGGCCTGGAATTCGAAGGCGCGGTCCGGCCGGTCGCTGGCGTCCAGATCGCGACGCGCGGCGTGATCCAGAACGGCAAGTTCAAGGATTTCGGCGTCAATACCGGGCATGACGTGTCGCGCCAGCCGCGCTTCCTGGCAGCGGTGATCCCGTCTTACAGCTTCCACACGGGAGCGGGCGAGGCCAAGCTGTTCGCGACCTACACGCATGTCGGCAAGCGTTATGCCGACATCGAGAACCAGCAGCCGCTGCCCAAATACGACACGCTCGACCTCGGCGCGTCGCTGGACATCAACGACCGCTTCTCGATCCAGGCGACGGTGGAGAACGTCACCAACACGCTTGCCCTGACAGAAGGCAATAGCCGGACCGTCGGGTCGGCCAATACCGATGGCTATTTCCTCGGCCGGCCGATCTTCGGGCGGCACGCGACCATCACCGCCGCTTACAAGTTCTAGGACTCTCCCCCTGCCGGCCGGTGCTATGACGCGCCGGCCGGCCTCCTTTTTGCCGAGACATGATAATGGCTGGAACGACGCTGAAGACGCCCCTCATTGCCCTCGCGCTCGCGGCCGTTTCCGGGGTGGGCGCGACCGCATCGGCCGTACCGCCCGCTGCCGCGGCGCGGGCCGATGCCGCTCCGCAGGATCTCTATGGCCCGCTGTTCGAAGCGGTCCAGCTCGAGCGCGTCTTTCCCGACAGCAAGACCTTCGTCGACATGATCCCGCGCGAGACCCCGGCGGCGATCATGCAGGCTTATGCCCGCGAGAAGCCGGCCGGACGCGCGGCGCTCGCCGCCTTTGTCGCGCACCACTTCGCGGTCGCCAATGAGGTGCATCCCAATCCGACGATGCGCGAGCATATCCGCGCGCTCTGGCCGATCCTCGGCAAGCCCCCGATCGCGCCGCCGCCCGGCTCCTCGGCGCTGACTCTGCCGGCGGCATCGATCGTGCCCGGCGGGCGCTATCAGGAGTTCTATTACTGGGACACCTACTTCACGATGCTCGGCCTGAAGGCCGACAGCCAGCAGCCGATGATCGATTCGATGCTCGCCAATTTCATGTCGCTGATCGAACGCTACGGCCACATCCCCAACGGCACGCGCACCTATTATCTCTCGCGCTCGCAGCCGCCTTATTTCGCGCTGATGCTCGACCTGTCCGACGATCGCGATCCCGCGCTCGCGCGACGCCGACTCGCCGCGCTCAAGGCCGAACATGCTTATTGGATGGCGGGCACCGCCTGCCTTGGCCGTGCCGAGGCGTGCCAGCATGTCGTGCGCATGCCGGACGGCAGCCTACTCAACCGTTATTGGGACGCACGCGATACGCCGCGCGACGAATCCTTCGCGGAGGATCGCGCGACGGCGGCGGCAGCGGCGCGCCCGCCCGCCGAGGTCGACCGCGATCTGCGCGCGGCGGCGGAGAGCGGCTGGGACTTCGGCTCGCGTTGGCTCGCCGACGGAAGGACATTGGCCTCGATCCACACGACCGATATCGTGCCGATCGATCTCAACAGCCTGATGTGGAACATGGAAATGTCGATCGCGCGGCGGTGCGCGGCGCTCGGCGACCAGGCCTGCGCGCGCGACTTCACGCACCGGGCGGAGACGCGCCGCGCCGCGATCTTCAAATATCTCTGGACGGCAAAGGGCGACCGTTTCGCCGATTATGACCGCGCATCACGCGGTCCGACCTCGGTCATATCCGCCGCTCTGCTCGAACCCTTGTTCGTCGGACTGGCAACGCCCGAACAGGCACGCGCGACCGCCCGGCTGACCGAGGCGCGCCTGCTCGCGCCCGGCGGCCTGCGCACCTCGCTCGTCCGGACAGGACAGCAATGGGATTCCCCCAATGGCTGGGCGCCGCTGCAATGGATCGCGATCACCGGCCTCGATCGCTACGGCGAGAAGGCGCTGGCCCGCGACATCGCGACGCGCTGGCTGAACAACGTCGGCGCCTTTTACAAGCAGACCGGCCGCATGATCGAGAAATATGACGTCGAGGAACGCGCGGCCGGCGGCGGCGGCGAATATGCGGTGCAGGACGGTTTCGGCTGGACCAACGGCGTGACCGCCGCGCTGATGGATCGATACGGCTATGACGATCGGGCGACCGCGCCTCAGCGCTGAACCTTCGTCGCCAGGATGACGGGCCAGTACGACCTCACCGATCATCTCCGGCTGTCGGGCACGATCGACAATCTGTTCGACAAGAAGCCGCTCAAGGATCCGAGCTACGCCTCCTATCCCTATTACGACATCAGCTGGTTCGACGGCGTCGGCCGCTCTTATTACCTCCAGTTGACCTACAAGTTCGGCGGCAAGCTCTGACGGGCAGATAGCGGCGGAACGGCCAAGGCCGTTTCGCCGCTATCCCTGCGATCGTGATCAGGCCGTGGCGACGACGGCCTTGTGGCGGCGGCGCATCGCCACACCCGTCAGCGCGAACCCACCCGCCATCATCGCCCAGGTCAGGGGTTCCGGCACGGATGCGACTTCCGTGACGGTCAACGTCAGCGGCGAATGCCAATAATAATCGGTGAGAGCGAAGGTGCCTGTCAGCAGCGTCGGCGCGTTTTCCGGCCCGGTGTACAATTGCGGACCATCGGTCGCGGTGATGTTGCTTTCGCCGAAGATGCCGCCTCCGTAATCAGCGTTGTAAAAATACATGTCGTCCATGTGGATCGTGGCCGTGTTGTAAGTGTAGGTTCCGGCCAGCGAGAAAAAGGCCAAGCCCACGCCGATCTCGTAATCGTCCGGCAGCCGGTTCGTATCGATATCGAACCGCGCATATTCGATCGCGCCGTGACCATTGGTTCCGGTGAGCGTGTAGCGCAACAGCGTGGCATCGGCCGGCACGGCAGCGGATGCCGCGGCCAGGGCTGCCAGGAGTGCGAATCCCGTCTTCATGATATTTCCCCCCAAAGATGACGCGACCGTTGATGCAAGCCGGATGGCTCGACGACTCCCCCGAAGCGTCGCCCACATCCCTAACGATTTATGCACCATGCACAATGCGTTGAAGCGCCGGCATTTGATGCCCGCACAAATACTTAGTCGAAATGCACCTCTATTGGCGTGCTGTGGTGCGCGCGGAAGAGCTTGCCGCGTTCGGTGACGAACACCACCGCCAACGCCGCCGAACCCAGCACCAGATAGCCGAGCGCCAGCGGCAACACGGTGCCGTTGAAGGACTGGCCGACGACGAGGCCCAGCAAAGCGCCGCCGCAGGTCGAGATGAAGCCCTGGACCGAAGACGCGGTACCCGCGATCTCGCCGACATTCTCCATCGCCATCGATCCGAAATTGGAACCCAACAGGCCGAAACAGAACATCGTCGCGAACTGCAGCACCGCGAAGCTCAGGATCGTCTCATGCCCAGTGGCGACGATGATCGCGTGGATCGCCGCCATCGCGATCATGCCCAGCAAGGCGGCGTGCGATACCTTGCGCGTGCCCAGCCGCTCGACGATCCGCGAATTGACGAACGCCGCCACCGCCATCGACAGGCCGACGCCCGCGAACACCAACGGCAATTTGTTGGGCGCGTGGAAGATGTCCTGAAAGATCTGCTGGATCGAATTGATGAAGCCCATCAGCGCGCCGAAGATCAAAGTAATCGCGATCGTGTAGCCGAGCGCGTTCCGCTCGGTCAGCGTGCGGCTAATGCCCTGCCCGATCACGCGCGGCGACAAGCGCCGCCGATATTCGGGGTGCAATGTCTCGTGCATCACCAGCCCGAGCACGGTCGCGACCAGCAAGGCGAAGGCGGCGAGAAAGAAGAAGATCAGCCGCCAGCTGCCGACCAGGAGAATCCCCTGGCCGAGGCTCGGCGCAAGGATCGGCACCATCAGGAAGACCATGAACGCGGTCGACATGACGCGCGCCATCTGCCGGCCCGAATAGCAATCGCGCACGATCGAGATGGTGAGCACCCGCCCCGACGCGCCGGCAATCCCCTGGAACAGCCGCGCCGCGAGCAGCATCGGGAAGCTCGACGAAAGCCCGGCGACAACGCTGAGCGTCGCGAACAAGGTCAGGCTCGGCACCAATATCTTCTTGCGCCCGAACCGGTCGGACAAGGGACCATAGACGATCTGCGCGACGCCGAAGCCGAACACGTAGATCGCGATCACCCATTGCTGGTGGTTCTCGTTCGTGACGCCGAGCGATTGGCCGATATGCGGCAGCGCCGGCAGCATCGAATCGATGCCGAGCGGGGTCACCGCCATCAGCGCCGCGATCAGCGCGACGAACAGCCCGAAACGCATTCCGGGCCCGGCGCCGGCGGGCGCGGGAGGAAGAGCATTATCGCTGGGCATCGACCGCCTATGCCGCCTGCGCTGCGTTGCGGCAAGGCAGGCCAAGGGAAAACACGCAAAGAAAAACGGCCGCGAACCGGTAGGTGCGCGGCCGTCTTTCGGATCAGGCTGAAAGCTTAGACGGCAGCCTTCGGCTTGCGGCCCGGCTTGGCGCCGCCGGTGCGGGGCTTGCGGCCGAGGCCGATCTTGTGCGCGAGCGCGCGGCGCTGCTCGGCATAATTGGCGGCAACCATCGGATAGTCGCGCGGCAGGCCATAGGCCTCGCGATAGCTTTCCGGGCTATAGCCATGCTGCGAGATGTGACGGCGCAGCATCTTGTACTGCTTGCCGTCGATCATGCTGATCAGATATTCGGGCTTGATCGAGGCACGGGCGGAAACGGCACCCTTGGGCTTCTCGGCCTGCGGCTCCGGCGCGGAGGCACCGACCTGCGACAGCGCAGCATAGACGCTCTGGATCAGCGCGCCGACTTCAGCAGTCGGGACACTGTTGTTGCTGACATGCGCCGCAACAATGTCGGCCGTAAGGGTAATCAATTCCTGATTGTCGTTCGCCACGGTAATACTCCTAGGGGGAAGGGCGCATATAAACGCGATTTGTTTCTTTGCCAGCGCTTCTCGCACCTTAACTGTAATTTTTCGCGACGAATGCGTGGATTGATCGGACCAATGCAATCTCGGCAACCGCACGCGTTGCAAAGCGATCCCGCCTTCCCATATCCGCCATCGAGCGGAGAGACATAGATGAGTACAGACAAAATCGGCTGGCACGGAACAACCATCCTGTCGGTCAGAAAGAACGGCAAGGTCGTCGTCGCCGGCGACGGCCAGGTCAGCCTCGGCAATACGGTGATCAAACCCAATGCGCGCAAGGTGCGCCGATTGGGCGATGGCCAGGTGATCGGCGGTTTCGCCGGCGCCACCGCCGACGCCTTCACCTTGTTCGAACGGCTCGAGCGCAAGCTGGAACAGCATCGCGGCCAGTTGCTGCGCGCGGCGGTCGAACTCGCCAAGGATTGGCGGACCGACAAATATTTGCGCAACCTCGAAGCGATGATGATCGTCGCCGACAAGGACGTGACGTTGATCCTGACCGGCAATGGCGACGTGCTCGAACCCGAAGCCGGCATCGCCGCGATCGGATCGGGCGGCAATTATGCCCTCGCCGCCGCCCGTGCGCTGCTCGACTACGAAGACGATGCGGAGAAGATCGCGCGCAAGGCGATGCAGATCGCCAGCGAAGTCTGCGTCTTCACCAATGGCAACGTGACCGTCGAAGAGATGGACAGCGCGAGCTGAGAATTCCCCTCCCGCTTGCGGGAGGGGTTAGGGGAGGGGCCACCCTCCCGCCCTTTCGCAGCGGCTTCCCCTCCCGCAAGCGGGAGGGGAGAAGAGAAAAGCAATGAACGACGCCCTTACCCCCAAAGCCATTGTCGCCGCGCTCGACGAGCACATCATCGGCCAGGACGACGCCAAGCGCGCGGTCGCGGTCGCGATGCGCAATCGCTGGCGCCGCCAGAAGCTCGCGCCCGAACTGCGCGACGAGGTCAGCCCCAAGAATATCCTGATGATCGGGCCGACCGGTTGCGGCAAGACCGAGATCAGCCGCCGCCTCGCCAAGCTCGCCGACGCGCCGTTCGTGAAGGTCGAAGCGACCAAGTTCACCGAAGTCGGCTATGTCGGCCGCGACGTCGAGCAGATCGCGCGCGACCTCGTCGAGGAAGCGATCCGGCTCGAAAAGGAACGCCGCCGCGCCGCGGTCAAGGACAAGGCCGAGGACGCCGCGATGGCGCGCCTGATCGACGCGCTCGTCGGCAAGGATGCGTCCGAAGCGACGCGCAGCTCCTTCCGCCAGCGCTTCGAGGACGGCCATCTCGACGACAAGGAAGTCGAGATCGAGGTCGAGGATAGCGGCAACGGCACGATGGAAATCCCCGGCATGCCCGGCCAGATGAGCATGATCAATCTGGGCGACATCATGGGCAAATTGGGCGGCGGCCGCATGAAGAAGCGCAAGCTTTCGGTGCGCTCGGCCTGGACCAAGTTGGTCGAGGAAGAAGCCGACAAGCGGCTCGATCAGGAAGATGTCGCGCGCGTCGCGTTGGCCGATGCCGAAGCCAATGGCATCGTCTTCCTCGACGAGATCGACAAGATCGCGGTTTCGGACGTGCGTGGCGGATCGGTCAGCCGCGAAGGCGTGCAGCGCGATCTGCTGCCGTTGATCGAGGGCACCACCGTCGCGACCAAATATGGGCCGATGAAGACCGACCATATCCTGTTCATCGCGTCGGGCGCCTTCCACGTAGCCAAGCCGAGCGACCTGCTGCCCGAACTGCAGGGCCGCCTGCCGATCCGTGTCGAACTGAAGCCGCTGACCGAGCAGGATTTCGTGCGCATCCTGTCCGACACGCGCGCGTCGCTCACGACGCAATACAAGGCGCTGATCGCGACCGAGCAGGTCGATCTCACCTTCACCGAGGACGGCATCGCCGCGATCGCGCGCACCGCCGCGCAGGTGAATGAGAGCATCGAGAATATCGGTGCGCGCCGTCTGTCGACGGTGATGGAGAAACTGCTCGAGGATGTGAGCTTCCACGCCGAGGAACGCACCGGCACGGCGCTGACGATCGACGCCGCTTATGTCGATGCGCAGCTCGCCGAAGTCGCGCGGAACACGGACCTCAGCAAATACGTCCTGTAAGCCGGCACTTCAGTAAAGGATGAGATCATGGCGGTGACGACGCTCGACCCGAACACGGCTTTGATCGTGATCGATCTGCAAAAGGGCATCGTCGCCCACCAGACCGCGCCTTATCCGGCCGCCGACATAGTCGCGAAGGCGGCCTCGTTGCTCAAGGCATTCCGCGCGCATAAATTGCCGGTGGTGCTGGTCCATGTCGTCGGCGGCGCGCCCGGCCGCAACGAGCAGCCCAAGATGCCCGATCCCGCGCCCGACTGGGCGGAGTTCGTACCCGAGCTCGACCGCCAGCCCGGCGACCATATCGTCGCCAAGAAGACGTGGGGCGCGTTCGCCCACACCGGGCTGGAGGAGCATCTGCGCGCGCAGGGCGTAACCCAGGTGGTGGTAGCGGGCGTCGCCACCGCGATCGGCGTCGAATCCACCGCGCGCCAGGCCTACGAAGCCGGCTTCAACGTCGCGCTGGCCATCGACGCGATGACCGATCTCAGGGCCGAGACGCACGAGAACAGCGTCGCCCGAATCTTCCCGCGCCTCGGCGAGACCGGCACGGCGGACGAGATAATCAGCCTGCTCGATCTGCGGTGAACGATCGGTTCCGGCCAAAGCGGACCCATCAACCGTGCCGGCCCGATTGACTCGCGCGCCCGATCGCCCGACGTGGGGTCAGGGGAAAGATCCATGAAATCAATCGCAACCGTTGCCGCACTGGCCGCCCTGCTCGGCCCGTCGGCAGCCGGGGCCGTCAAGGCCAAGCTCGATCAGCCGGCCCCGCCGTTCCGCGTCACCACGGTGACCAAGGACAAAATCGATCTCGCCGCGTTGCATGGCGAGGTGGTGGTCGTGAACCGCTGGGCGACCTGGTGCGTGCCGTGCCGGAAGGAGTTCGCTTTGTTCGACGCCTATGCCGCGCTCCGCGCCAAATATGGTTTCACCGTGATCGCGATCGAAACCGGCGGCGCGGGATCGAGCGGGCCGATGCGCAAGCTTGCGGAGATGGTGCATTTCCCGGTCGTGCTCGAAGGCGCCGCCCATGCGGACGCCTATCCGATCATCGATAACGGTGTTCCGACCAACTATGTGATCGATCGGGCCGGCGTCGTCCGTTACGCCAAGGCAGGGGCGTTCGAGATCGACGAGCTCGACGCGCTCATTCGTCCTTTGCTCAACGAACCGGCCCCGCCGGATCCGGCGCCCGCGCCGTCCACGACCCCACCCGCCAAATAGGCGCCGGCGGGACGAACCCGCCGGCGCGAACTTCAGCGCGCGACGCTGAACAAGACTTCATACAGGCCGGGATGCGCCTCTCCGAATGCCTTGTTCCGGTCGATAAAGCCTTCACGCTTCAGACGTCCGATCACGGCGTGCGCCGCATCGAGGTTCGCGCTCTGCGCGTAATTGACGACGCGCATGCCATCGAGGCTGCGATGAAGGCTGGCCGAAATCCAGCCATCCTCTTCCGCCGCACATCGCGCCGCCTCCTTCAGATTTTCGATCAGCGCGTCCTGACCGCCCAGCGGGACGGTGAAGACGTTGATCTGGGTGATGATGCCGTTGTTCGCCTGAATGATGGCCATCTCTGCGGTCCTTCAAAGGGCCTGCGCGGGGGTCCGCCACGCGCAGGCAATGGCGCCGGGCGCGCCAAAGCCTGCCGTGGGCGCCCGCATGTGCGGGAGCGGAGCCTCCTTGTCCGGAGGGGATCGGGCTTACCTTTGCCGATCCTGGTCCTTTTCGACGGCTGGAATCTAGCATCCTCGCACATCGCTTGAAAGCGGCTCTCGACTTCCCGGAAAGGGGGCGGCAAGGCATTGCCATGTCGCTGACCGAACGCATTCTCACGCCCGTAGCCGCCTGGATCATCGCCGTGATTTCGGCGGGCGGCTATCTCGGCATCGTCTTCCTGATGGCGATCGAGAGCGCATGCATTCCGCTGCCCTCCGAGATCATCATGCCTTTCTCGGGCTATCTGGTTTCGACCGGGCGGTTCGATCTGTGGCTGGTCGCGACGGCGGGCGCGATCGGCTGCAATGTGGGATCGATCGCCGGCTATGCGGTCGGCCAATATGGCGGCCGCGCCTTCGTCGAGCGCTGGGGCAAATATGTTTTGCTCAACATGGATCACCTGGAACAGGCCGAGCGCTTCTTCGATCGCTGGGGCAGCATCACCGTGCTCGTCTGCCGGCTGCTGCCGTTCGTCCGCTCGTTCATCGCCTTCCCGGCGGGCGTCGCGCGGATGCCGCTCATCCGCTTCCACATCTACACCTTCATCGGCTCCTGGCCCTGGTGCTTCGCGCTCGCCTGGGTCGGCATGAAGCTGGGCAATGCCTGGAGCACCGACCCCCGCCTCAGCCACATATTGCACAAGGCCGACGCGGCGGTGATCGGCCTGCTCGTGCTGGGTATCGTCTGGTTCGTTTGGCACCAGCTCAGGAAGCGGCAAAACTAAAACGAAGGAGCCGACAATGCCCTCGATCAAGCTATGTCTCGCCCCTTTCCTTCTCCTGTTTTCGGCGGCGGCGTCGATGAGCCGAACAATGCCTGTCGCGCAGACTTCTTCCGTCGATGCCGCGGTTCACACGCTGATGGCGAATACCGGCGCCAAGGGGCTTGCGCTGGCAATCATCGACGGCGGGCGGGTCCGCTACGTCCAGGCCTATGGCGTCCGCAACGCGCAGGGCGATCCGCTGCGCCCGGATACCGTCATGTATGGCGCGTCGCTGACCAAGACCGTCTTTGCCTACCACGTCCTGCAGCTGGTCGATCAGGGGAAGCTCGCGCTCGACACGCCGCTTGGCGACTATCTCGACAAGCCGCTGACGGACTATGACACGAACGCAATTTATCCGGACAAATACGGGCCCTATCGCGACCTCGCCGGCGATCCGCGCTGGAAGCGGATCACCGCCCGCAACGTGCTGACCCATTCGACCGGTTTCGCGAATTTCTGGTTCATCGAGCCGGACCAGAAATTGCGCATCCATTTCGATCCGGGCACGCATTTCAGCTACTCCGGCGAAGGCATGAGCCTGCTGCAGTTCGTGATCGAGAATGGACGCAAGGATCGGGGTCTGGGCCTCGATCTGGGCACGCTCACCCAAGCCACGTTCGACCGGCTGGGCATGACCCGCACCAGCCTGAAATGGCGGCCCGATTTCCGGCCCAATCTGGCCGACGGCTTCAACGACAAGGGCGAGATCCAGGAGCATGACGAGCGGTCCAAGGTCCGCGTCGCCGGATCGATGGACACGACCATCGCCGATCTGTCGAAATTCGTCGCGGCGCTCACCCGGCACGATGGGCTGAGCGCGGCATCCTATGCGGAAATGCTCAAGCCCTCGCTCCATATCGATACCGCGCACCAATTCCCCAACTTCGGGACCGCGCTTCCGGCCGATCGCCAGCGCAAGGATCTCTATGCGGGGCTCGGCGTCGTCACCTTCGTCGGGCCGCAGGGTCCCGGTTTCTTCAAGGGCGGGCATGACGGCCAGACCGCGAACACGCTGGTCTGCCTCGAAAAGAGCCGGAAGTGCGTGCTGATCCTGTCGAACGACGTGCGCGCGGAGGCCGGCTTCGCCGATCTCGTCCACCTGATCCTCGGCGACACCGGCGTCCCGTACGATTGGGAATATGGCGATCGGGCCGGCAAATCCTGATCACGCCAGGCTAGACCGAAAGCTTCGGATCGCCCTCCAGGATACGCTGTTCCAGTACCGGCTTGCCGCCACGCCACCGCGCCGCCCGATGGACCACGCGATAGCGGATCGGACCGCCGTCCGGCGTTTCCGCGCGGGCGATCGGGCGGGGGATGCAGACGAATTCGGTCTCGATCGCGTCAGGCCCTGCGGTCACCACCGAGTAACCGTGGCCACCCATGTCGACGAATTCCAGATGCGGGGCGACGTCGGGGTTGGTGAGCGCGCGGGCGCGTTCGATGTCGCCCGACTGTGCATATTCCCAGGCGGCGCGGACCCCGCGCTTGATCGCGATATTGACCGTCGTTTCCTTGGTCCCGTCCGCGCGTTCGACCGTGAAGATCGGGCGTAGCGGATCCTTGCTGTGCCCATGCTCAAGCGACTCGGCCATGCCGGGGGCCGAGATCGATCCGGTGACGAAGGCGAGACCGACCGGTTCGAATTTCTGGGGCGGCAGCGCCTTGGCCGCATAGCCCGCCCAGAAGCTGTGGCGGTCGCCGGAAACCGCGACGAAGCCGTCGATACCGCCGTCGCGGACGAAGTCGTAGAGTTCGGCGCGTTCGGCAAAGGCCGAGCTGAATTCGCCGCTGCCGAACGTGGCATAGCCCTCCCCCAGCCAAGGCTTTGAAATGCCCTTGGGCAGGTTCTGCGGATCGGTGCGCATGTCGAGCGTGGCGTTGGTCGCGCCCCAGATCTTCCAGGTCGCGGTCGAGCCTTTCAGCCGATCCTTGAGCCAAGCCTTCTGGGTGCGGCCGAGCACGGTGTAGGGGGCCTCGTCCTTGCGGAAATTGGGGACGGGCTTGGTGCCGTTCGGGATCATGGCGGGCGGGCGATTGCCGTTATAATCGCGCCCGCCGTCAAGGATTTCCACCTGCTCTTGCGGCTGGAACATGGGGAAGTCCTCGAAGCCGAGATCGTTCGCCTCCGGCCGGCCGAAGGGATCGCGCATCTTGTAGCTGTGGAAGTCGGTCAGGATCAGGTCGACATGGCGGCCGTAACGCTGCGCGCGATAGGACGTCATGCTGCCGATCGCGGTGCGGTTATTGGGCTCGTCGCCGAAGCCGTCCGCGTCGAGCTTGGTGATCGGCGCCTTGGTCACCGTGGGCCCCGCGAAGCGATCGAGGCCGGGGCCGGACGCCTTGCGCACGCGCGCCGGGATATATTCCCACCAGGCCTGGTTGGCGGCGACGCGCAGCGGCTGCGCGGGTTCGGGCTCGCCGCCACCATAGGTGATAAAGCTCTGCCAGCCCTGCCACGAGAATTCGTGATTATCGCCGATGCAGATGAACGGGAAATGCGCGCGCGCATCCTGCACGTCGGGATCGTGAATGTGCGCGCGATAGACCATGCGGTAGCCGTCGAGCGTCGTCGGCACGTGGAAGTTGCTGACCTTGCGCGCGTCGGGAATGCGGCCGATGTCATAGACGGTGCGGTCGTAGCGGGTCGGTACCTCGTCGGGATATTCGACGACCTCGTAGATGAAATCGCCGAGATGGAGCACGAAGCCGAGCCGCTGTTCCGGCGGCGCCTTTTCATCTTCCCAGATCATGCGGCGATAGGCGTTCTGTGCGCCTTCGTTGACGCTCTGGCAGGACACGAAGGCGAAGCGGACGGTGCGCGGATCGTCGTCGCCGGGTGCGGTGATGGTCCGGCCGACCCGGCTGCCGTGGCCGCTCTCGTCCGTGAAGCGATACCAATAGGTTGTCGCGGGCCGCAGCCCGGCGACCAGCAAGCGGCAAGTCCAGTCCGCCTCGGCCAGGACCGGCACCGTCTTCGCGGCGATCACCTGCCGGAAATCGGGATCGAGCGCGACTTCTGCGGTCAGCATCGCGCGATCCACCCCGGCAAAAGGCCGGCGCGTCCACAGGATAACACTATCGGGCGCCGGATCGCCTGAGGCCACGCCTTCGGGATAGGCGGACCGGTCTTCGCGCCAGGCGATACGCGAAGCAGCGGCCGTCCGCCTGGCCCACAGGATCGTCGCGCCGATGGCCGCGGCGGTGGCTACGAATTCGCGACGATTGATCCGGTCCATATTCCCACCCCCATCCACGGCTTGCGTAACCGAAGACATTCGGTCCGGGCGGACAGTACAAGGACGAGGTCACGAACAGGCAAGAAAACCCGTCGGAAGGTCCGCTACCAACCCAATGGCGGACATTGCCAGCAGCTAGCTACACGATGTCTTCTGCATCACATTTCCCCAGTCGTCCTCCAGCGCGATGCTAATGATGCTGCGTCTGACAAACGCCTTTCCCGCGAAGGTATCGCCGCTTTGCACGGTTGAAGGCTTGCCGGTGATGAGAATGCCCGGCGAAAATACGACAACTGTCATATTCGCCTTGGTACCGGCAAAACGTATTCTCGATATGTGACGACCGTCGCGATCTAAGATTACCCCGTGATCGATAAAAAAGATCCAATGCCGCGGCGGGCGCATGAAGTCGGGCAGCCCTTCGCCCTCATAGCAACCATCTAATGCCTGAAGATCATCAATCGGCTTGCCGTAAGGAACAAGTCTATCCCAAGCGGCCAAAGCTACCCAGATCAGCACGGCAAAAAATGAGCAACGCTCTTGTGAGGGCCGACCAAAATTTCACTCTGTTAACGTACCGTCAAACGCTCAGAATGCCAGACTGTGACGGGACGACGGCTCGTTCTGAGACTTGGAGACCTAATGACCGCTTTCCACCAATAGCGGACACTCTCGCCCACAACGTCCACGGCTAGCTCCGCAGCGGCCAGCGTCCCACCTCCACATGCTTCGTCTCGCCGATGAAGCTGTCGATCAGCACGAAATCCTCAACCAGCCAGCTGATCGGTTCGATCTCGATCTCAGGCATCGGCTGGCCGCCATAGAGCAGGGTCACATGCGGGGTGAAGCGCCCGCTTTGCTCGAACGCGATGCCCGCGCGCATCAGCGCGAAGCCCAATCGTTCGCGGAACATGCGCAAGGCTTCGAGGGGCTCGCTCGGCAGCAGCAACGCCGATCGGTTGCCCCCGACCAGCCGGTCGAAGATCACGCGGAACGCCGGCATCCGGATCGACGCCGCGATCTCCGTCGCCTCCTGCGCCAGCCCGTCCGGCAGAACGTCGTTCAGCACCAGCGACAGCGTCGTGATGTGCAACCGATCGAGCCGCATCGGCACGCCGCCGATCCGCAGCGACGCGATCAGATCGCCGATCCGCGCCCGCTCCTCCTCCGCCGGCCGGACCGCGAAGAACAGGCTATGGTTGGCCGCAAAGGGCGCCTGGGCAAGCATCGTCGACATCGCATCGCCTTCCCGCGAATCGCTGTTGATATGTTCTCCTTATGTTCTATTATGAGAACGTGATGCAACAGCGATTCGACTTCGCTTCCGCCGATCTCCAGCGCTGGCGCGCCGCGCTCCAGCCGCTGCTCGTCCGGGTCGAGCTACCGCCGCGACGGTCACCGATCGGCGCGCTCGTCAAATCCCTGATCAGCGGGCGCACGCTCGATGCCGTGTCGCTGGCGGCCTATCACCGGCTGTGCCGACGTTTCCCGTCGCCCGCCTCGCTGGCGCGGGCGACACCCGCGGCGATCCGGCGGGCAATTGCCGAGGTGAACTTTGCCGAAGCCAAGGCGCAGTGGCTGGCGGCCAGCATGGCACAGATCGCGCGCGAGCGGCCCAATTTCGATCTGGATTTCCTGGGCGCGATTCCGCTGGAGGCGGCGCTGGCCTGGCTCGAACGCTTGATGGGCGTCGGCCGCAAGGTTGCGGCGGCGACACTCAACGGCAGCAGACTTGGACGGCGGGTATTCATCGTCGACACGCATGTCCTGCGCGTGATGCAGCGCCTCGGCTTCGTCGGTCCGCATGCGGATATCCGGATGGCGAGCGAGCAGGTCACCGCCGGCGCGTCCGATTGGGACGGCGACGACTTCCTACTGTTCCACGTCGCAACCAAGCGGCTGGGCCAGCTCTTCTGCCGGCCCGAGGCACCCAATTGCGCGCACTGCCCGCTCGCCTTCGATTGCCCGTCCGCGGGATGCGTCTAGCCGATTGACCCTGCCCGCCCACTCGGACATCGCGGACGCGGAGGAACCAATGGGCGACGTGAAGCTGCACCCGAGCTGGCTCGAACCGCTGCGCAGCGAGTTCGACGATCCCTATATGCAGGCGCTGCGGAGCTTCCTCGTCGCTGAGAAGGCGGCCGGCAAGCACATCTTCCCAAAATCGAGCAACTGGTTCCGCGCGCTCGATCTGACGCCCTTGGAGAATGTCCGCGTCGTGATCCTGGGCCAGGATCCCTATCATGGCGAAAACCAGGCGCATGGCCTGTGCTTTTCGGTCCAGCCCGGCGTCCGCACCCCGCCGAGCCTGGTCAATATCTACAAGGAGCTGGAGAGTGATCTCGGCATCCCGCCCGCGCGCCACGGCTTCCTCGAACATTGGGCCGAACAGGGCGTGCTGCTCTTGAACGCGGTGCTGACCGTGCAGATGGGCATGGCGGCGTCGCATCAAGGGCGCGGCTGGGAGCGGTTCACCGACGCGGTCATCCGCCTGATCAACGCGCGGCCCGAACCGGTCGTGTTCATGCTGTGGGGCAGCTACGCGCAGAAGAAGGCCGCGTTCGTCGACAGCGTCGACAAGGGCGGCCGCCACCTCGTGCTCAAGGCCGTGCATCCCTCCCCCTTGTCGGCCTATGGCGGCTTCTTCGGCTGCGGCCATTTCTCGAAGGCCAACGCTTTCCTGAAGGCGCACGGGCAGAAGCCGATCGACTGGCGCCTGCCCGACCTCAGCTGACAGGAAAACCTATGCCGGACATTACAATCCGCGACATCGCCCGCGCCGACCACCGCCAATGGTTGCCGCTATGGGACGGCTATAATGAATTCTACGGCCGAAGCGGCGCGACCGCCCTGCCCGAGACCATAAGCGAGACTCTCTGGGAGCGCTTCTTCGACCCCGCCGAACCCGTGCACGGCATCGTCGCGGAGGACGAAGGACGGCTGATCGGGCTGGCGCATTTCCTGTTCCATCGCAGCACCACGATGATCGGACCGATCTGCTATCTGCAGGACATCTTCACCGGCGCGGAGGCGCGCGGGCGCGGCGTCGGGCAAGCGCTGATCCGCGCCGTATACGATCGTGCCGAAGCCGCCGGTGCGGCGCGCGTCCACTGGCACACCCATGAGACCAACCTCACCGCCCGATCGCTCTACGATCGCGTGGCGGAGTGCTCGGGCTTCATCGTCTATCGCAAGGACCTGTAGCCGCAGCGTCGACCAGGGCCCGTGCGGAACCTCGACAGCCGGCATGCGTCTTGATGTAGGTTAAGAAGAGGAAATCTCATGAAAATCGCACTCAAAGCCGCCTTGTTGGCGGGCATTCTGGCATCGTCCGCAAGCGTCGCGGTGGCGCGCCCGAACCACGATCAGCACGGTCAGCAGCGCGGTCCGCAGCGCCCGGCCTGGCATGAGCAGAAGGCCTCGCACGGCCATCATTGGCAGCGGGGCCAGCGCCTTGCCCCCGCGCAGCGCCGCTATGTCGTCAGCGACTGGAACAAGCGCGGCCTGCGGGCACCGCCGCGCGGCTATCAGTGGGTGCGCGAGAACAATAACAGCGGCGACTTTCTGCTCGTCGCCGCCGCGACCGGCCTGATCGCCAGCATCCTCAGCCAATAAGCCTTGTCCGGGGCGGCGGGAATGTCTCGCCGCCCCCGCGGTTTGCGCTCAATCCTGCTCGGGCGCCGCCGCCGGGATGAACGCCACCAGCCGGCTGTCGCACCATAATTCGCAATCGATCCGGCTGCCGCGCGCATGCGCGGCCTCGATCGCGGCAACGTCGTCCTCCGCTTCGAACAAGGCCGTGCTGATGATGCGCCCGTCCTTGAGGCAATAGAGCCGGTAACTGATCACGAACGCCCTCCCCGACGCGGGCCCGCTCAAGCAGACTCGATCGTTACGGTGGCGTTATATTTGTTGGTGAACGTACGCGAGGGACATTTTGGATCGCGCGCTCGATCCGTCGCATTGGCTTTCGGGCCTGTCCAGCTAGAAGGCGCGCATGGCACGACCTCTTCGCCTCGGCACGCGCGGATCGCCGCTCGCTTTGTGGCAGGCAGAAATGGTCGCCGACGCCCTGCGCGCGGCGCACGGCTGGCCGACTTATGCGGTCGAAATCGTGCCGATCCGCACCACCGGCGACAAGGTCCAGGATCGCGCGCTCGCCGAGATTGGCGGCAAGGCGCTGTGGACCAAGGAACTCGACCGCGCCTTGCTCGATCATGAGATCGATTTCGCGGTCCATTCGATGAAGGATGTCGAGACGATCCGGCCGCCGGAGATCGTGATCGCCGCGATGCCGCCGCGCGCCGATACGCGCGACCGGCTGATCGGGGCGGACAGCCTGGCCGCGCTGCCGGCCAATGCGCGGGTCGGCACATCGTCGCCGCGCCGCGCCGCGCAAGTCCGCCGCGCACGGCCCGACGCGCGGATCCTGCTGTTCCGCGGCAATGTCGACACGCGCCTGCGCAAGCTGGCCGAGGGCGAGGCGGACGCGACCTTGCTTGCCGCCGCCGGGCTCGACCGGCTCGGGCGCGGCGACATCGGCGTTGCGCTCGACGATCTGTTGCCTGCCCCCGCGCAGGGCGCGGTCGGGATCGAGGCGCGCGCCGGCGATCTGGAGACATTGGCCCTGCTCGCCGCGATCGATCACGACCCGACCAGCGCCTGCGTGCTGGCCGAGCGCGCCTTGCTGTTCGCGCTTGGCGCCGACTGCCATTCGCCGGTCGCCGCGCTCGCCCGGGTCGACGGCACGCACATCCAGCTTCGCGCCGAGATTTTGAGCGAGGATGGTACCCTGTGCGAAGCGGGCGAAAGCCGATTCGCGATCGGCGACGACACGGCCCCCGCCGCGCTCGCCCGCGATCTGCTCGGTCGGGCCGCGCCCGCGCTGCGGGCCTTGTTCGCGGCATGAGGCCTTTGCTCGTGGTGCGGCCCGAACCGGGCGCCGCCGCCACCCTGGCCCGCGCCACCGCCGCCGGCTTCCAGGCGATCGCGGCGCCGATCTTCGCGATCGTGCCGGTGGCGTGGGACGCCCCCGATCCGACCGGCCATGACGCGCTGATGCTGACCAGCGCCAACGCGGTGCGCGAAGCGGGCGCGGCGCTCGCTTCCTACCGCCACCTGCCGGCTTATGCCGTTGGTGAAGTCACCGCCCACGCCGCGATCGAGGCGGGTTTCACGGATATCCGTGCCGGATCGGACGACGCGGCTTCTTTGGTGGTCACGATGGCGAAGGACAATATCGCGCATCCCTTGCATCTGGCCGGGCGCGAGCATCGCGTGCTCGCCGACGCGCCTTTCCCGATCACGCGGCGGATCGTCTACGCCGCCGATCCGGTCGCCGCTTTGCCCGCCGCCGCGCTCGCCGCGCTGGCGCGCGACGCGGTCGTGCTGCTTCATTCGCCGCGCGCCGCCAGTGTCTTCACAGCCTTGCTCGGCGAGGCGGGGATCGACCCCGCCACCATCGCGATCGTGGCGATCAGCCCGGCTGCCGCACAAGGGCAATGGCGCGAGATCGCGATCGCCGAAGCGCCGCATGACGGTGCCCTGTTGGCGGCGGCGGCCCGTCTGTGCGAGAAGCGGTGAAATGGACCAGCGCGATTATTACGGGACACAAAAGCGGCGCGGCTTCTTCTGGCCGCTGACGCTGTTGCTGATCACCTTCCTGTTGGGCATCGTCGCGACGACGCTGGCGCTGCGCCACTGGACCAGCCTCGATAAACTCGTCCATCCCGTGTCCGCCGCCCAGCCGGTGGTGAACAGCCCGCAGCCCGCGCCGCGTTCACTGGCCGCATTGCCCACCTCAGCCCCGGGCGATCCCGCGCTCGACGAGCGCGTCGCCGCGATCGAATCGCGGATCGATTCGATCGACGCGCGCGCCACCGAAGCCTCGGGCGACGCCGACCGCGCCGAGGGCCTGCTGGTCGCCTTCGCCGCGCGCCGCGCGCTCGATCGCGGCCAGCCGCTCGGTTATATCGAAGGCATGCTGCGCGAACGGTTTGGCGGCTCCGACGCGGCCGCGGTCGCGCAGATCATCGCGGTTTCGCAGCGCCCGGTGACGCTCGCCCAATTGCAGGACGGCCTGGCCGCGCTCCATCCCGCGCTCGTCACGCAGAGTTCCGACGAGGGCGCGTGGCAGGGCTTCAAGCATGAGCTCGCCACCCTGTTCGTGGTGCGCAAGGTCGATCAGCCGTCGACCATCCCGACCGACCGTCTCGCCCGCGCCGATCATGCGCTGGAGCAGGGCCAGGTCGACACCGCCGCCGCCGCGATCGCGCGGATGCCGGGCGCGGCGCGCGCCAACGACTGGCTCGCTTTGGCTCGCCGCTATGTTCTGGCGCGCAACGCGCTCGACCGGATCGAGACCGCCGCCTTGCTGACGCCCGCGCCCAAGCCTCCCGTGCCGCTCGCCGCGCCGGCGGACTGAGACCCGGGCCTGTGCCGGCGCGCGCCGCCCTTCAATATTCGGCGGAATCGTTCGACACGCGGGTCGGCGAGATGATGGGCCGCCGCATGGCCGGCGAGACCTTCCTCAAGGCGTGGATTGACCATGCCGACGCCGATCCGCTGACCGCGTGGGTCCATAATCGCGCCGATGCCAAGGCGTTCGTGGCGCATGCGCGCGAGCTGCGCGCGACCGCGCCGATCGCGGTGGCGGGGGTCGAGAATTTCGCGCCGCTGATCGACGCCGGCACCTTGTGGCTGGGGGATCCCTCGCTCGCGCGGCAGGCATGGGAGCGGCGCTGGTTCCGGCAGGATGCATGGAGCATCGTCGGCATCACCCATACCATTTCCAGCCATCTCGCCGCCGACCGTCTGGCCGAGATCCTGACCAGCCCGGTTCAGCCGTGGGACGCGCTGATCTGCACGTCGCGCGCGGTCCGCAATGTGGTGCGGACGATGCTGGCGGAACATAGCGCCTTTCTGGCCGCGCGCCTCGGCGCGACCACCTGCACCGGCCCCGAATTGCCGATCATCCCGCTCGGCGTGGACTGCGCCGGCTTCGCGCACGATCCCGCCCAGCGCGCGCGCTGGCGGGCCGAGCTTGGCATCGGCGCGGACGATGTCGCGGTGCTCCAGTTCGGACGGATGGCGTTCCATCTGAAGGCGCATCCGCAACCGCTCTATCTCGCGCTGCGTCAGGCGGCCGAGACCAGCGATCGGCGGCTGCATCTGATCTTTGCCGGGCAGCCGATCAATCCCGGCCAGGCCGAGACCTTCCGCGATCTTGCCGCCGCCTTCGCCGACACGATCACCACCCATTTCGTCGATGGCGCGCGCGCCGACGCGGGCAGCGTCCGCTCCGCCGCCGACATCTTCACCTTGCTGTCCGACAATATCCAGGAAAGCTTCGGCCTCGCGCCGGTCGAGGCGATGGCGGCGGGCCTGCCCGTGGTCGGCAGCGACTGGGACGGGCTGCGCGACACGATCGAACATGACGTGACCGGTTTCCTGATCGACTCGATCCTGCCCAGCCGCGGCGCGGCCGAACTGCTCGCGCGGCGCCACGCCTTCGCCCAGGACGATTATCATTTCTACATCGGCAGCGTCGCCCAGATGACCGCGATCGATGTCGGCCAGGCCGCGCGCGCCTTCTCGGCGCTGGCCGCCGATCCGGATTTGCGGCAGCGGATGGGCGAGGCCGGGCGCGTACGGGCGCAGGCCCTGTTCGACTGGCGGGTGGTGATCGGCGCCTATCGCGGCCTGATCGACCAGCTGACCGAAATCCGCACCCACGCGCCTGAGCGCGCACCGCGCGGCAACGGCCCCGCCAATCCGGCGCGGATGGACCCGACCCACCTGTTCGGCGGCTATCCGACCGCACGCCTCGACAGCGCGACCCGGTTGATCGCCACGGGACTGACGGACAGCGTCAACGCCATTCCGGGCGGTTTCGAGGCGGCGGTGCTCGTGCGGCGTGCGGTCCCCGCGCCCGCCATACTCGATCGGATGCTGGCGCAGCTCGCCGCCGCGCCGGTCACGATGGCCGATCTGTGCGCCGCCTTTCCCGATCAGGACCCGCGGATGGTGGTGATGGGCGCGGCTTTCCTGATGAAGTTCGGGCTCGCGACGCGGGTTTAGCGCGGGTTTAGAGGCCCTGCATCCGCTGCTTGTGATAGCGGGTGCGGCGGACGATCCCCGCGATCATCAGCACCCAGCCGAACAAGATCAGCACGATCCCCGCGAAGCCGAACATGCGGTCGGCCATGCTGTGCCAGCCGGACTGCGTCTGGAACAGCAGGACCACGCCCAGCATGACCAGGGTCAGCCCGCCCCAGCGCAACGGCTTGGCGACGCCGGCGAGTTCGGCGCGATAAAGTGCCAGCCCTTCGCGGGTCGACAGATCGGGCGGCGGCAATGGCATGAAGGCGAAATCCTTTGTCGGTTGAGCATGCGCACGGGGCCGGACCAACGCAAGACGCAGCGTCACCCGGCCGTCCTTAGACGACCGGGCTTCGCGCCCACCCCAAGCTTCACGCCAGCCGGTTCAACGGCAGCGTACATTGTCCTTGTCGATCGACGAGCCCACCGCCGCACCGCCGGCCGCGCCGAGCAGGGTGCCGAGCGTCTTGGAGCCGCCCGGCGCGATCGCATTGCCGAGCACGCCGCCGGCGATGCCGCCGACGATCAGGCCGGCGGTGCCGTCCGAACGCTTGCAATAATAACGCCCGTCGCGGCCGGCATAGACCTGATCGTTCCGGCCCAAATGTCGTTCCTGATAGTTGGGACCGTCGCGATAATGCTCTTCGGCATAATATGGTCCGGAAGGAGCGCGTTCATGTTCGGCGCGATAATCCGCGCCATAAGCGCTCGTGCAGCCGCCCAGCGCCAGCGGCGCGAGCCCGGCGAGTGCCGCCAGACCGAGGGTCTTGATCCGCATTGTCTCTCTCCCGCCACGTCTCGTGACGGGAATGCAACGATACCCCACGCAGATTGGGTCCGTAGCGGGCCGAATTAAATTCGCGCGCAATTGGCTTGGGCCGTGTTCGGCCGGCGGCTTTGCCGCTTTCCGCCACCCGGCGATGCCGCTAGGAAGGCGTATCCCCGGGGGGCCGCGAGACTCGTGCGGCTGAGAGGCGAGGCGTTCCTCGCGACCCGTCGAACCTGATCCGGCTGACACCGGCGTAGGGAGGGAGATCGGTCCGCCGGTTCTCCGTCCCAATTGGAGACGAGACATGGCAGATATCCCAGCGCGCACCGAACTTGCCGTCACCACCGGCCCGATCCGCGGATCGCGGAAGATCCATGTCGGCCCGCTCGGCGTGAAGATGCGCGAGATCGTGCTGGAGCCGAGCGCCAACGAAGACCCTTTGCGCGTCTACGACACGTCCGGCCCCTACACCGATCCCGATGCCCGCATCGACATCATGGCGGGCCTCGGCGAATTGCGCCGCGACTGGATCCGCGCACGCGGCGATGTCGAGGAAGTCGACCAGCGCGAATTGAAGCCCGAGGATAACGGCCAGCTCGGCCCGGATCGTTCGGGCGGCGTCCAGCCCTTCCCCAATGTCCGCCGCCGCGTGCTGCGCGCCAAGCCGGGGATGAACGTCAGCCAGATGCATTATGCCCGCAAGGGCATCATCACCCCCGAGATGGAATATGTCGCGATCCGCGAGAATGCGGGGCGCGAGGCGATCGCCAACCTGGTGCGCGACGGCGAGGATTTCGGCGCCGAAATCCCCGATTTCGTGACGCCCGAATTCGTCCGCAGCGAGGTCGCACGCGGCCGCGCGATCATCCCCAACAATATCAACCATCCCGAGAGCGAGCCGATGGCGATCGGGCGCAACTTCCTGGTCAAGATCAACGCCAATATCGGCAACAGCGCGGTCGCCAGCGACGTTGCCGCCGAGGTCGACAAGATGGTGTGGTCGATCCGCTGGGGCGCGGACACGGTGATGGACCTCTCCACCGGCCGCAACATCCACGACACGCGCGAATGGATCGTCCGCAATTCGCCCGTGCCGATCGGCACCGTGCCGATCTATCAGGCGCTGGAGAAGGTCGGCGGCATCGCCGAGGACCTTACCTGGGAGATCTTCCGCGACACGTTGATCGAGCAGGCCGAGCAGGGCGTCGACTATTTCACGATCCATGCCGGCGTGCGCCTGCCCTACATCCCGATGACCGCCAAGCGCGTCACCGGCATCGTCAGCCGCGGCGGATCGATCATGGCGAAATGGTGCCTGTCGCATCACCGCGAGAGCTTCCTGTACGAGCGGTTCGACGAGATCACCGAGATCATGAAGGCGTACGACATCGCCTATTCGCTTGGTGACGGCCTGCGCCCGGGATCGATCGCCGACGCCAATGACGAAGCCCAGTTCGCCGAGCTCTATACTTTGGGCGAGCTGACCAAGCGCGCCTGGGCGCAGGACGTCCAGGTGATGATCGAGGGCCCCGGCCATGTGCCGATGCACAAGATCAAGCAGAATATGGAAAAGCAGCTCGAGGCGTGCGGCGAGGCACCCTTCTACACGCTTGGGCCGCTCACCACCGACATCGCGCCGGGCTACGACCATATCACCAGCGGCATCGGCGCGGCGATGATCGGCTGGTACGGCACGGCGATGCTCTGCTACGTTACGCCCAAGGAGCATCTGGGGCTGCCCGACCGCGACGACGTCAAGGTCGGCGTCGTCACCTACAAGCTCGCCGCCCACGCCGCCGATCTCGCCAAGGGCCACCCCGCCGCCAAGCTGCGCGACGACGCGCTCAGCCGCGCCCGCTTCGACTTCCGCTGGCGCGACCAGTTCAACCTGTCGCTGGACCCGGATACGGCCGAGCAATATCACGACCAGACCTTGCCGGCCGAAGGCGCCAAGACCGCGCATTTCTGCTCGATGTGCGGGCCCAAATTCTGCTCGATGAAGATCACGCAGGAGGTTCGGGATTTTGCTGCCGGCAGGGCAGCAAATAGCGATCTGCTGGGAGCAGATCGCGATCCCGAACCTCGGCAGCTTGCCGAAGGGCAAGATGCCGGCGCGGAAGCCGAGGCCGGCATGCAAAAGATGAGCGCGGTATTCAAGGAAACCGGCAGCGAGCTTTACATGGGCGCAGGCGGACGTGAGCACGATTGAGGATAGACCGGTGGCCCGCATCGTCGACAGCCTGACCGAGCCGCAGACCGCCCGCGCCCGGATGCGCGCGGGCAGCGGCTTCGAGGCCGAGGCGATGGTGACGGTCTCGCCGGTGGGTTTGCTCGCCATCGGCGGCCTCGTGGCGGCGATCCTGCTGTCGGTGGTGCCGATCGTGCGTGCATCCCGTCAGCGGATCCCACCGCCGGACGTGCCGAAGCTGCCATGAACGAGGGCGGCTGCCTGTGCGGCGCGGTCCGCTACCGGGTGGCGGACACGGCGGTGGCGCAGACCTTGTGCCACTGCCAGTCCTGCCGCCGCGCCACCGGCGGCGTCAGCGTCGCCTGGGCGGTGTTCGACAAGACGGATTTCGAGCTGCTGCAGGGCGAGGTGCGCGAATATTCGTCCTCGCCTGGCATCTATTGGGGTTCGTGCGCGACCTGCGGCAGCCTCGTCACCTACCGCCGCGACTCCCGGCCAGATCATCGCGACATCACGACCGCGACGCTCGATGAACCCGGCGCTTTTCCGCCGACGGTGGAGATATGGACCGGGGAGAGAATTGGGTGGGAGATGCTCAACCCTGACCTGCCGCATAAGATGCGCAGCAGCCTTAACGAATGACCTCTGGGAGATAGCGCCAAGCCCGCGCGTTTCTGTTCGATGTCTTAGACGAATTCCATTCGATAAAGATGATCGGATTGAAGCCCGCGACGCGAGCGACGAGATTTACCTGTCGGTAAAATCCAGATAACTAGAAGCTATGGGCATTGGCTACGCAAAATCACGGGAAGCTCTGGACCGAATTAAGAGGCATAGGAAGAACTGCCTCATTATTCACTACGCCTGTCAGAGCCTTTTTGACGATAAAGAAGGCCACTCGCCGAGGATAGCAAACATCGTTGTTGCCGATTACGAAAATAATCAAACAGCTAGTTTTGCTATTCACATGATGGCTGAAAAGTCTGGTGTCGCGAAAGCTGATATAGGCGCGAATTTCGACAAAGTTGAGCGTTTATTGCTCGAAGAATTCTACGAATTTGTTCGCAACCATCCAGGTAATATCTGGGTGCATTGGAATATGAAGAATCTGGTTTTTGGATTTGAAGTCCTTGCTCACCGATATGGCGTTCTAACCGGAAAGAACGCTCCCTCAGTGGATATTGATAATCGCATCAATTTGGCAGAGCTCCTCATAGGAAGATACGGTGAGGGATATGCCGACGTTCCGCACATCCCCAAGCTCATGGAGTTAAATGGCGGAATAAGAAGAGACTTTGTACCAGGAAAAGAAGAGGTCGACCTTTTCGATCGTGAAGAATTCTCGAGACTTCATTCGTCTACAGTATCGAAGGTTAGTTTCTTTAGAGATGTAATGGATCTAGTGATTGATAATAAGCTTAAGGTCAAAACTCTCCGCATATATGACAAGATTGATCGTGGCCTTGATCATGTCGCAGCGAAGATTATCGGGGTTTTGGCTTCATTGTACACAATAATAGATCTCGCGTTGAAAGCGCTGCACTGAGTTCTGAGGTTTATGCTCACCGCTTCTTCACAAACTCCGCCCGCAGCACCAACCCCTTGATCCCCCTCATAGCGGCAGTCGATTTCCTGCGCGTCACCGGTCAGGCGGATCGACTTGATGAGGGTGCCGCGCTTGAGCGTCTGGCCCGCGCCCTTGACGGTCAGATCCTTGATCAGGGTCACCCAATCGCCGTCGGCTACTATTTGCCGACGACGTCGCGTTTCGGTTATTCGCAGGCTAGGGGGCGGCCAAGGGCGGTCAGCACATCGGAACAATAGCCGACGGAGCTATGTGCTTGGATCATGCTGATATCCTTGCCCCACACCGTCCCGTCATACGAGACTGTGCCGTCGACCTGAATGCGGAAGCGGTGGCCAAAATGCCGACCTTGCCCCAGCGAAAGCGCGGGAACGATATCGCGTTCGTTGAGAAACAGGATGGTACGATCGGAGATTCCGTATCGGTTCAGTACCTTCCATTGATCGTCGATGCCCGCCGGCACCTTGATCCCGGCTTCCCGGTCGCTCTTAATGTAGACCGCATAAGGCGGAGCAAAGCCGATCACCGCCTGCAATCGCAAGGGCCAGAATTGCTGGGCTTCGATCGTCGCATTCCCGAGTGCGTCAGGCCTCTTGATCTCCAGACCGGCGAACGCCGTGGCGGACATGATGGCAATCCCTGCCCCCAGGCTGTGCCCGACAAGTACGGCATCGATCGGGCCAGCTCCGCTGCTCACATGGTTCAGGCACAAATATTGTGCGAGTAGACTGGGATGGTCGGCCGGGTGCGCGCAATCCAGCGGTGCCTGATCGAATTCTTTGCTGTGAAGAGCGCCGCTTTTGATGATGCTCAACGTGCCGCGACGAAAGCCTGCATGGCCCGGCGGCACATAGAATCGGCCGTCCTCATAGACCATTGTGTAGGGCTTGAACTTCAAATCCTGTATCGCGTCGCGCGGTGTTTCGGTGCCGGTTATCACGATGAACAGGCGATTGGATCCGGGCTTGCTGACCAGGAAGACATTGTTCCTGTTTTGGAACAACCCACCCCCGGCGGGTACGTAGGTCGCATCGTAGCCAAGCGCCCGAAAGGCCGCCTCGCCTTCCGATTCCTTTGGCTTGGCATAACTCGCATGCAGCATCGCGCTCGCTTCGGCGATGAGATTGCAGGCATCTTCCACGGGAAGCCGCCCGCAGACGGCCGCAAGCGGCTCGCCACGCTGCGCGATGGCCTGCGCGCGGGACGCAGTGGCGGTCAGCAGGCACAATAAGGTCGCAACAGCGATTTTGCCGATCATGTTGGTATCCCCCCAACATGATTCATAGACTTCGCTGTCTATCGATCAAATAGCAACGCAACCGAAATGACAATAAAGGCGCTTCGTCAGAACTGACGGTGCGCGGTCCACCTTGTCCGCGCGGCCCGCTCACCGCTTCTTTACAAACTCCGCCCGCAGCACCAACCCCTTTATCCCCTCGTACCGGCAGTCGATTTCCTGGGCGTCGCCGGTCAGGCGGATCGATTTGATGAGGGTGCCGCGCTTGAGCGTCTGGCCCGCGCCCTTGACGGTCAGGTCCTTGATCAGGGTCACCTGATCGCCGTCGGCGAGGATGTTGCCGACCGCATCGCGCACGACCACCGCGTCCGGATCGGGCGCGGCGGCCAGCTCGCCCGCGGGGACCCATTCGCCGCTCGCCTCGTCATAGACATAGTCTTCGTCGCCCGCCGCCATCCGCTTATCCTCTGTTGATCCCAGGGCCCTGCGCCCCGGCGGCCGCAGCGACAAGATGCGTCCGGTCTGGGCCAGAAAATACCCAATCGGAATGGACCAAATCGTACGCAGGCGGGCCCGCTATCGCGCGATGACACCGGTATCGCAATCAGCCCGGGCCGGCCCAACCCCGCCGCCCGAGGAGGGTAGCGCTACCTACGCCATCCACCCTGACCGAAAGATATACGACCAATGGATTGGCCAAAAGATAGTGTGATTTCAAATCTACACGTGAACGCTAACTGAACGGACCCCCTTCCCCTAAGTGAACCTTTCGTTACGCTCCCTTGTATCAGCCGAGCGGGGGCCCTCGGCAGGTAATTAGCGTCAACAGATGTTGGGCGTTTCACGCCGCTAACATCTTTAAAGAGGGGCATTTTTACCCATGACTACTTTCACCGGACGGCTTTTCGCCGGCTCGGCTCTGTCGGCTATGCTTGTTGCACTTGCATCGCCCGCGGCCGCGCAAACCGCACTACCCGCCGCAGCACCGATCCAGACCGCCGACGCCACGCCGTCGTCGGAGGACATCGTCGTCACCGGCACCATCTTCCGCCGCACCAACACGGAAACGCCGTCGCCGGTGACCGTGCTGACCAGCGACAGCCTGGTGAAGGCCGGCATCGTCACCGCCACCGACGCGATCCGTTCGGTCTCGGCCGACAGCGCGGGCTCGATCGGCATCGGCTTCCAGAGCGGCTTCTCGGCCGGCGGTTCGGCCGTGTCGCTGCGCGGCCTCGGCGTCTCCTCGACGCTCGTCCTGGTCGACGGCCTGCGTTCGACCAACTTCCCGATCAACGACGACGGCCACAACGCCTATGTCGATCTGCAGTCGATCCCGTTCAGCCTGATCGACCGCATCGAGGTTCTGAAGGACGGCGCGTCCTCAACCTACGGCGCGGATGCGATCGGCGGCGTGGTCAATTTGATCCTCAAGAAGCATTTTACCGGCGTCGACGGCAATCTCGAAGGCGGCATCGCCCAGGAGGGCGATGCGGGCCATCAGCGCGCGCACCTGACACTGGGTTATGGCGACTATGATGCCGATGGCTGGAACGTCTACATCAACGGCGAATATGAGCATGACGGTCGCGTCAGCAACCACAGCCGCGGCTTCCCGTACAACACGCAGGATCTGAGCAGCATCGGTGGTCTCGACCAGAACACCGCCGACAGCAGCCTGACCACGGCGACGCCGAATGCGGTAGTCACCCGCGTCCACCAGAACGATCTGAACAACCCGCTGTCGGGCGCGCCCGGCACGCCGCTGACCAGCACGTACACCTCGCTCAACCTGAACTGCGCCGGCGGCACCTATACGGTGACGACCGGCGGCGCGCAGGGCACAGGCTGCAAGTATGATCTGGTCGACAAGTATAACCAGATCTCGCCGCTGCAGCGCCGCTATTCGGCCAATGGCCGCCTGAGCATCCGCTTCAACGACCATATCGAAGGCTATGTGACGGGCAGCTATTCCAACAGCTACGTCAGCATCCTCAACCAGCCGCGCGCGATCCGCGCGACCCAGCCGTTCGGCGGATCGCCGACTTTGTCGGCATCCAACCCGGGCATCGTGCTGCCGGTCTATATCTGCTCGTCGGGCACGAATTGCGCGACCGCGGCCGACCGCCATCTCAACCCCAACAACCCTTATGCGGCGGCCTTCGCCAACGATCCGGCCAACGGCGCCGCGCGCGTCTATTATCTGTTCGGCGACGTCACGGCGGGCAGCGACCGCACCAATGAGGTCATTCGCGGCAGCGCCGGCCTGAACGGCGATTTCGAGGGCTTCGACTGGAAGGTCGAGGCGGTCGGCGCCAAGGACAATCTGAAGATCGTCCAGCACGGTTATGCGAACATCGCCGGCCTGCTGAAGGCGATCAACACGGGCAGCTACAATTTCGTCAATCCGGCGGCGAACAGCGAGGCGGTTCGCCAGGCGGTCCTGCCCGACGTGACCACGCCGTCTTATTCGTCGCTGGTCTCGCTCGACGGATCGGTGACCCACGCCCTGGCGACGTTGCCGGGCGGCGATCTGATGCTCGGCGTCGGTGGCCAGGTCCGCAAGGAGAAATTGGTCAACCGCAACCAGAATGCGAAGCTCGATACCTACACGCTGACGACCTCGTCGGCGTTCGGCCAGCACACGGTTTCGGCGGGCTATTTCGAACTGAACGCGCCGATCCTGAAGCAACTCGAAGTCGATGCGTCGGGCCGTTACGATCATTATTCGGAGGGCTTCAGCCACTTCTCGCCGAAGGTCGGCTTCAAGTTCACCCCGATCAAGCAGCTGGCGTTGCGCGGTACCTATTCGAAGGGCTTCCGCGCACCGACCTTCGCCGAATCGGGTCCGCTCAGCCAGTTCGCGGGCTTCTCGACCTACTCGACGCCGGCCAGCTTCGCGGCGGCGCACGGCGGCACCGCCAATCCCTATTCCCAGTCCTATTCGCTGGGCAGCGGCATTGCCGGCAACCCCAATTTGAAGCCGGAGCTGTCGCGCAGCTTCACCGGCGGCTTCATCGCCCAGCCGGTCCGCTGGCTGAGCTTCACGGTCGATTATTATAACGTGAAGAAGTCGCGCCTGATCATCGCCGGCCCGCTCACCGGCGATGCCCGCACGGCCTATTACTCCAAGACCAACGTGACCGACGCGTGCGCGGCGGTGGCGGCGGTGGGCCCGGGCTATTCGTGCAACCTGATCGACGCGGTCGATCCGTTGTTCCCGAACGCCCTGCCCCGCGTGCTGATCATCAACGCGCCGTTCGTGAACGCCAATTATGCCCTGACCTCGGGTCTGGACTTTTCGGCGACCGCGACCATCCCGCTGGGCGACGGCATCCGCCTGACCAGCAAGGCCGAAGCGACCGTCATCATCAAATATGACGTCCACACCTCGGGCGGCGTGCAGAAATATGCCGGCACCCTCGGCCCGTACGAATTGTCGTCGGGCAACGGCACCACCAAGTGGCGCGGCAATTGGCAGAACACGCTCGAAGTGGGCAAGTTCAACGCCACCGCGACCGCGTATTATGTCGGCCACATCAAGTCGGTCGCGGCCGACGAGCGGGCCAGCACCGACTGCGTGACCGGCAACCAGTACGCCACCGGCAACACGACGATCGGCAAGGAGTTCTGCTATATCAAGAGCTTCATCAACGTCGATGCGAACCTGGACTATGCGGTGAACGACAAGTTCGACTTCTATGTGAACGTCGGCAACGTCTTCAACGCACGGGCCCCGATCGCGCCGGGCGCCTATGCCAGCGCACCCAATTATCTGACCAGCTGGCATTATGCCGGTCTGATCGGCCGGACCTTCCGGGCGGGCGCGAACTTCAAGTTCTGATCCTCACGGATCAGTCCCTGGGAGGGGTGGTTCCAGCAATGGAGCCGCCCCTTTCTTTTGGCGATTACGTAACTTACCAATCCAACTTGAAGCGACTGTGTAAGTGGCCAGGAGAAGCCGGAATGAAGGATTACCTGAGGCGGATCTGGCCGACGGCGTGGTACTTCGCCAAGTGGATTTTTGCCCTTGAGGCCGCCCTGACCGTCCTAGATTTTTTTAATGGTCGCGTGGGCGGCGGCACTGCCGCGAACATAGCATTGAGAATCTGTGGTGCCTTCGCCCTGATGGTACTGCTTAGCTTTATTATCGCAGCACTCGAAGATTGGCGCGCCCGCCGTAATCAGGCGTAGGTCTGTAAAGTACATAATCGCCTTTCTTTTAGGGTCGTTCAGCTGCCCCCGTCAGTGAAGCGTTTCGCCACGTTCGAGCATCGCGACATAGTCGGCGATCTTGCGTGCCCGCGTTTCCGCCTTCTTCACCGCGCCGATCCGATAGAGGATGGCGTAGCGGTTGGCGCCGGTGAGCGTCGCGAAGAAGGCGGCGGCTTGCGGGCTGGCCGCCAGCGCCGTCCGCAGATCATCGGGCACCGCCGCCGTACTGGCCGGGGCGTAAGCCGCATCCCACCGCCCGTCCGCCTGCGCCGAGCGGATCTCGGCCAGGCCGCGCGGACTTAGCCTTCCCTCGGCGATCAATTGCTGCGCGCGAACGCGGTTCTTCTCGGACCATTTGCTGCGGGCTTTGCGCGGCGTGAAGCGGATCAGCCAGCAGGCATCGTCATAGGGATGGAGCTGGCCGTCGATCCAGCCATGGCAGAGCGCGGCATCGATCGCCTCGCTTTTGGTCAGGCTGATAATGCCCGCGCCCTGCTTGGCGAGCTTGAGCCACAGGCCGGAAGAGTCCGGCGGCTGCGCGGCCAGCCATGTCTCGAACGCCTGAGCGTTTTCGAAGCCGATGATCGGCAGGCCGGCACGCATTTCGGGCGATGTCATGGATCCGGGATCGTGCATCGCGCGCGCCGCTCTATCAGCCGCTGAAACCAAGGCCGATCAGCCCTTGATGTTGACCAGCCCGACGGGTCCCTTGGCCGAAGGATTGGACGCATTGGTCTTCACCTTTTCCGCCTTGGGTTTGCGGACTTCCTTGTTCGATTTTTTCTGGCTCTTGGCCATGATGACTTCCTTAGCGGGCGAAGCGCCCGCGCCCGCCTTACGCCTCTTACCGGCCGGCACCCACACACTTTCGGAAACCTGCGTTGACAGCCCCGCCATGCTTCGCCAAAGACGCGCCTCCCCACCGGGGACGCCTATGGACAGGTGGCCGAGTGGTTAAAGGCAGCAGACTGTAAATCTGCCCGTGCAAGCGTACGCTGGTTCGAATCCAGCCCTGTCCACCAATCTCCACCTTCAGCTTTACTTCCGCGGCCGACGCGCCGATGGCGGCGCCGGGCGTCCCATTGCGTCTTGAAGCGTAGTGGGGCGCCTACCCATCCCGATCAGAAGTGCAGCGACGGGCCGAGGATGAGACCTTCGGCGACGATCATCGCCGCGCCCACGACGATCCAGACCCAGCTTCGCGCGATCGCGAAGGGCGGCGCGGCGGTAGCGCCGGGGCGGATATAATAAGGTGCCCACATCAGGCCCGATGTCCCGCCGAACGACGCGGCGACGGCCGAGGCAAGCAGCACGAACAGGCCGATCGGATTCATCAGCCCGATCGCGAAGGCGGTGCCGCCGATCGTCGCATAAGCAACCCAGGATAGCAGCCGCGCCTGCCGCCGCCCGGCTTCGTCCGCGCCGGTCAAGCCGGCCAGCGCACGCATCGCGACGATCGCCCACAACCAGTAGAGCACACCGCCACCGACCGCGAGCAGCAGCCGCCACGCCGGCCAGCCCGGTACAAGGTTGAACACACCGTCAGGGCTCGCGCCCCAGTCGCCCAGCCCGCTCACGCCCGAGAACAGATAATAGCCGGCCCATTCGAAGCCGCCGACCGCAGCCACCAACCACCAGAAGAAGCGCGCACGTGGGCGGGATCCCGGCGTTGCGCGCAGCAGGCCGAGCGCCAGCAAAGCGGTCAGCAGGTTCATCGTGCTGCCCGCCGCCGCGACCAGCCGGCCCACGATCGGCGGCGCGGTATGCGTATCGCAATCGAGATAGAATGCGCCCCATTCGCGGACATGGCGCCCGAGCGCGAGGCAGGCGCCGCCATGGCCCGCGCCTTCGTGCAGCTGGGTGACGACCACGCCCGCCAGCGCGGCGATCGCGATCACGGTCGGAAGATCGGTGCGTTGCGCCGGATCGGTCATGGCATCCCCCCGCCCGCCAGTGTCGATCCGGCGGGCAGCGGGGTCAAGCGGGGGATTAGGCGATCGCGGCCGCCTCCGTGCGCTGGCGGCGGCGGATCGTCCCGCCGATCAGCGCGAAGCCCAGGATCATCGACGCGTAGGTCATCGGCTCGGGGACCGAAGCGGTGGCGGACGGGGCGAACGACACGCCCTTGAAGTTGGAATCCGCCGGCGCGGCGGCGAGGATCGAGAAGGCCTCGCCCGATTGTTTGGTGGTCGCGCTCAGCAGGTCGCTCAGGCCGAACAGGTAGGTCTGGTCGGTATCGCCGGCGGTGTAGTTGGTGGCGAACAACTGGACCTGGCCGTCGACAACCTGGCCGGTCAGGCCGAGCAGGCCGGTCGTGCCGTGCGCCGAACTGTTGGAGACGAGGTTGAGCCCGGCCGAGATGGTGTAGACGAGGTTCCAGTTGGTACCGTCGAAGATCCACTTCTGGAGGCCGCCGTCGCCGGTCGTTTTCTTGGCGCTGTCCTGCTTGGGTGCGCCGCTATCGGCGACGTACAGCGTGTTGGGGTCGGCGAAGAAGAAGCTTTCGGGGCTGAGGTTGATCTCCTGCCCCGCCGTGCTGATGCCGTTGGCGGTCTGCGCGGTGAGCGTGACCTTGCCGGTGCCGCCGCTATTGCCATAGCCCGAAAGCTGGGTCGGGCCGCTGCCATTGTTGTAGAGCGTGGTCGGATCGGTGCCGAGCGCGCCGATGAAGGAGCGGGCATTGTCCTTGCCGTCCTTGCTGTCGACCGAAACGAGCAGTTCGCCGTTGGGGCCGAATTCGACCACGCGCGTATCCTGCGTCGCGTTGCGCGGGCCGTTCTTGACCGTCGCGGTATCGTCGCCGGTGATCGAGGTGGCGCTGCTCGCGCCCTTGGTCGCGTAGAAAACGCCCGCGGTCTGATCGCCGTCCACGCCCTGACCTGAAACGTAGAAGGTCTTGCCGTCCTTCGACGCGACGCTGCGCGGGTTATTGCCGTTGAAGACATTGTAGAGCTGGGTCGAGGTGTCGACCGACCCGTCGCCGTCGATCACCGCGACGACGCGCGCCACCGCCTGATAGCCGGCATTGGTCATGCTGCCCGACTGGCCGAGCGCGGTCGGCTTGGTCGGATCGGTGGTGAGCGTGCCATAAGCGGTCGGGTTGGCGTTGAAGTCGGACGCTTTGACGCCATAGCCCATGATGACGAGATGCTTGCCGTCGGAGGTCAGCTGCAGCCCGCCTTCCGACGAGGAACCATATTCGCCCGAAATCGCGCCCGAGCCGCTCTGCGGCAGCACGATCGAACTGACATAAGACGCGTTCGACGTGCCTTCATGGCTGAACTGCATCAACGTGAGCGGCGCGGCCTGATTGTCGGTGTAGCCGCCGCTGGCGGCGCCCCACACGCCATTGCCCTCGACGCTGACCACCAGGTTGCCGGGAATGAGGTTGGTGGCGGCGGCCGGCGCGGCGAGCGCGACAGCGGAGAACAGCAAAGCGAGCGTGGTGCGCGTCATGATCGATATATCCCCCAGGGAGCGGCCGTTCGGACCAAATGGTTAAGTCGCTGGAAACGCTAGCCGCGCCCCGTGACAATCCTGTTGCAGCGGACAAGCCTTGCATTCCGACGCCGCTCTCCACATGCAGCGCCGATGCGCAAAGGCCATCGTCCATCCCAGGCTCCCTCCAACCGCCCCCGTTTCTGGGGGCGGCATGCGGTCACCGCCGCGCTCGCCAATCCCGAACGGGTGGTGCGGCGCGTGTGGGGCACGCGCGAGGCGCTCGCCGCGTTCGGCGGTTTTCCGTCCGATCTTCCCGTCACCTATGCCGAGGTCGCCGATCTCGGCCGGCTGGTGCCAAGCGACGCACCGCACCAGGGCGTGGTGATCGAGGTCGATCCTTTGCCCGACATCTGGCTGGGCGACCTGCTCGAACAAAGCGAGGGCAACAACCGGCCGCTGCTGATCCTCGATCAGGTGACCGATCCGCATAATGTCGGCGCGGTGCTGCGTTCGGCGGCCGCGTTCGACGCGCTCGGGCTGATCACGCAAGACCGCCATGCGCCGCCCGAATCGGGCGCGCTCGCACGCTCCGCCTCGGGCGCGCTGGAGACGGTGCCGTGGGTGCGCGTGGTCAATCTCGCCCGCGCGCTGGACGAGATCGGCGAGGCGGGCTTCTGGCGGATCGGCCTGACCGGCCATGCGCCGCGCACGCTGGGCGAAGCGATCGGCACGGCGCGGGTCGCCTTGGTGCTCGGTGCCGAAGGCGAGGGCATGCGCCAGAATACCGAGGCGCATTGCGATGAACTCGCCAAGCTGCCGATCAGCCCGAAGGTCGAGAGCCTCAACGTCTCCAACGCCGCCGCGATCGCGCTCTACGCGATCGCGACGCGAGGCGCTTAAAACCAAGCCGTCATTGCGAGCGTAGCGAAGCAATCCAGGGCCACGCGCGAGGAGCTGGATTGCTTCGTCGCTACGCTCCTCGCAATGACGACACGAAGCTGACGACGGCTAACCTCAATCTTCCTTCGCGATCGTGACGGTCATGCCGTCGAGCGCGGCGGTGAATTGGATCTGGCAGGACAGGCGCGAATCGGCGGCGCGATCGTCGGAAATGGCGAGCAATTCATTCTCGTCGTCGCTCATATCCGGCAGGCGATCGGCATAAGCCGGATCGACATGGACGTGGCAGGTCGCGCACGAACAGCAGCCGCCGCACAAAGCGAGCAGTTCGTCGATGCCCGCCTCGCGGATCACCTCCATCACTGACAGGCCAGTCTCGCCCTCGATCTCGCGTTCCTCGCCTTCGCGGGTGACGACGATCAACTTGGGCATTATCGAACCTTTCAGCAAAGTGACGCTGCCGCGCCCTATGAAGAGCGTATGACGCCAGCGCAATCGGAGAGAGGCCATGGGCCTGAGCGCGGAACAATTGAAAGCCTGCCTGGATGCCCTGGCGAAGATCGAGCCGGCCTTCGCGGCGGGCGTGAAGCGGCATGGTTATCCGCCGCCCCGCATCCGCGACCGTGGCCACCAGACCTTGCTGCGCACGATCATCGGCCAGCAGGTGAGCGTGGCTTCGGCCAACGCCATCTGGGGCAGGATGGAACAGACGGTCGGCGCCGGGCTGGACCCGGTCGTGCTGGCGGCGACGCCGGACGAGATGCTGCGCGCGGCGGGCCTGTCACGCCAGAAGATCAGCTACGTGAAGAGCTTGGCCGAGCTGATCGCGAGCGGCGAACTCGATCTGTTCGACCTTCCGGCGGACGACGAGGAGGCGATCGCCGCGCTGACCCGGATCAAGGGGGTCGGCCGCTGGTCGGCGGAAATCTATCTGCTGTTCGCCGAAGGGCGCGGCGATATCTGGCCGGCGGGCGATCTCGCGGTGCAGGAAGAGGTCGGGCAATTATTGGGCCTGCCCGAACGGCCTTCGGAAAAAAAGGTGCGCGAGATCGCGCGCAAGTGGAGCCCGCATCGCGGCGCGGCGGCGATCTTCACCTGGCATCATTACAGCAGCCGGCTCGCCGCTGGCAAAGCGGAGAAGGCCGACAAGCTGCCGGTGTGAAACCCGATCGTCATTGCGAGGAGCGCAGCGACGAAGCAATCCAGCCATCGAGCGCGGAACTGGATTGCTTCCCCCGGCTTTCGCCGGGGTCGCAATGACGGTCAGCTCTGAGCGCGTGCCTTCAATATCTGCTCCGCCAGCGCGTGATCGCTGGGCTTGTCGACGTCGATGCCGGCTTCGGCGAAGGGCAGGTCGATCGGCTTCACCACCGCGCCGAGCTTGCGCCCGGCCTTGGCGAGCGCACCAGCCAAAGTGATCGTGCGGGTCATCGCGCGCAGCGCGAGCACGGGCCCGAAATGCCAGATCAGCTTGAGCGCCTTCTTGCGGTCGCGCTCGACCTCGCTCCAGGCGAGCAGGGGACCGCGCGCCTTGTCCGAGACGAGCGCGAACAGATTGGCGCCGGTCCAGTCATCGCGCGCGAACTTGAGCCAGGTGCGGCGATTGCCGGGATAGGCGGCGAGCAGAGTGCGGGCCGAGACGACGCCGACCGCCACGTCGGCGCCCGCCGTAGCCGCAATCATCGTCTCGATCATGGCCGGTGTAAGCAAGGGATGATCGGCGGTGGTGACGAGCACCGGCCAGGGTGCCTGTTCCGTACCTGCGAGGGCCGCGACGCTGACCGCAATGCCGCTGGTCGAGACGGCGGTGCCGACGCGCCGCTCTTCCGCCAGCCAGGCGCAATCGCCGACGAACAGGATTTCGGGCTGCTGCGCCACCACCAGGATGCGCGCGATCGACGGACTGGCGAGCAAGGTCTTCGCGACGCGCGACAGCATCGCCTCGCCATCAACCTGGATCAGCGCCTTCCACTGCTCGCCGAACGCCTGCGCCAGCGGATCGACGCCCGGGCGCTGGCCGGCCAGCAGGATCGCCGTCCAGCCTGATCGGCTCATGCCGCCGCCGGGCCCCAGGCGCGCAGGAAGCTGTCGACCGCGGCAGCGACATCGGCTTCGGGATCATTGGTCAAAGCGCGCGCCGGGCGCCATAGCCGATCGAGATAGCAGCCGGACTGGCACAGGCCGAGAAACTGACGCGCCGCGGTGACCGGATTGCCCTTACGCACCCGGCCCGCCGCCATCTCTTCCTCCATATAGCGGCACAGGCGCGTGCGAACCCGATCCGGCCCGCGCAGGGCGAAGGCCTCGCCGATCTGGGGGAAGCGTTCGGATTCGCCGACGATCAGGCGGTGCAAAGCGACGGACTGCGGATCCAGGATTTTATTCAAGAAAAGCCGACCGAAGCGTGACAAGGCCGCCGCCGTGCCGCCGGCTGGAATCAGCGCCTCGTCAAGTTTTGACTCGAAGGTCTCGATCTTAGAATCGATCACCGCCGCGAACAACGCATCCTTCGATGGAAAGTAGGTCCACAAGGTCGTCTTGGAACCGCCAAGCTCGGCAGCGATTGTCGACATCGACGTGTCCGCGAAACCGCGTTCGCGGAACGACCGTTCGGCCACCTCGAGGATGGCGCGGCGGCGATCCGCCTTGCGGGCCTCGCGACGGCCGGGGGGTGGGCTCAAGTCCATAACAATACTATAGAGTACATTTTTCTGTTGACAAGATGTGGGGCGAGTCCCATTTGTTCGCGTACGCAACGGTACAGATTTAAGGTTCCCATGACTTCTCGGCTTGCCACGCTGCTGGTGTTTGGCGCGCTCGCGCCGTTGGCGGCGTGCGCCCCCAATCTGGGCGACAAGCCGGTACCGCGCGCTGCCTCCAGCCTGGCCGCGACCCGGAGCCTGCCCGATCAGGGCGGGCAATGGCCGGGCGACGGCTGGTGGAAAGCCTATAATGATGCGCAGCTCGACCAGCTGATCGCCGAAGGCCTTGCCGGATCGCCCGACATCGCATCCGCTACCGCGCGGCTGGCGCGGGCGCAGGGCCTGGCCGAAAGCGCCGGCGCGGCGCTCGGCCCGTCGCTCGACGCGGCGGGCAATGGCGGCAAGACCAAGCAGAGCTACAATTTCGGCATTCCGCCCGATTTCGTGCCGAAGGGCTGGAAGAATTACGGTGTCCTCAACCTCAAGTTCGGGTTCGATCTCGATCTGTGGGGCAAGAACCGCGCGCAGCTGCGCGCGTCGCTGAGCGATCGCGATGCCGCGCGCGTCGAGATGGCCGAGGCGCGGCTGACGCTGGCGTCGGCGATCGCCGCTTCCTATGCCGATCTCGCCCGCCTCTATGCCGAGCGCGACGTCGCCGATGAGGCGTTGCGCATCCAGCAGGATACAGCGGGCCTCGTGTCCGATCGCGTTCGCAACGGCATCGACACGCAGGGCCAGCTTCGCCAGGCATCCGCCGCAGTACCTGCCGCACGCGCCGATCTCAGCCAGATCGACGAACAGATCGCGCTGACCCGCAACCAGCTCGCCGCGTTGATCGGCGCGGGCCCGGATCGCGGCCTTAATATCAGCCGGCCGGCATTATCCTCGCTGGTCTCGCTCGCTTTGCCGCCGTCTACGGGTATCGACCTGGTCGGCCGCCGCCCCGACATCGTCGCGGCGCGCGCCCGGGTCGAGGCCGCCGCCGAACGGATCAAGGTCGCGCATGCGGCTTTCTATCCCGACATCAGCCTGAGCGGGCTGGTCGGCCTCGAGGGGCTGGGCTTCGGCAACATCCTCAAATCGGGATCGAGCTACGGCAATGTCGGCCCGGCCTTCAGCCTGCCGATCTTCGACAGCGGCAAACGCAACGGCGACTATCGCGTCGCGCGTGCCGACTACGACGCCGCCGTCGCCGATTACGACAAGACCCTGATCGATGCGCTGCACGACGTCGCCAATGCGGTCGCGAGCCGCAATGCGCTCGGCAGCCAGGCGAGCGATGCGCGCTTGTCGCTCGCCGACAGCCAGAAGGCGTTCGAGATCGCGCGGCTGCGCTATCGCGCCGGCCTGTCCACCTACCTCGACGTGCTCACCGCGGAGCAGGCGCTGATCGTCGCCCGCCGCCGCGATGCCGACCTTACTGCCCGGGCCTTCACGCTGGACGTCGCACTTGTGCGTGCGCTCGGCGGCGGCTTCAGCGGCGCTTGATTTCCAGGAGCAGCCAGATGGCCGATCAACCCACCCCCGAACTGGCCGCTTCCCACGATGCGCCGCAGCGCACGATGGCTGAACGGCGCAAGCAGTGGCTCACCATTCTCGCCGCGGTCGTGCTAGGCGTCGCCCTGCTGGTGACGGCCTATCACTTCCTGATCGGCGTGCGGCACGTCTCGACCGACAATGCCTATGTCGGCGCCGACACCGCGCAGATCACGCCTTTGGTCGCCGGACCGGTGCAGAGCGTGCGCGTCGCCAACACGCAGATCGTCAAGAAAGGCGATATCCTCGTCACGCTCGATCCAGCGGACATGCAGATCGCGGTCGAGCGTGCGCAGGCCGATCTCGCCCAGGCCGAGCGCGAATTCCTGCAGACCCGCGCCACCGGTGGCGCGCTGCAGGCCCAGGTCGGCGCGCGCGACAGCGATATCGAGCGCGCGCAGGCCGAAATGGTCGCCGCACAATCGGCCTATGACAAGGCCCGTGTCGACCTGACCCGCCGCCAGAGCCTCGCCAAATCGGGCGCGGTATCGGGCGACGAGCTGACCAGCGCGACCAATGCCTTCGCCGCGGCGCAGGCGCAGCTCGCGGTCGCCAGAGCCGGCATTGCCCAGGCCAAGGCCAATCGCGTCGCCGCCAGCGAGAATTACAACGCCAATCAGGCGCTGATCCAGGGATCGATGCAGGACAATCCGGACGTCGCCTCGGCCCGCTCCAAGCTCGATTCCGCCAAGCTCGATCTGTCGCGTGCCGTGATCCGCGCGCCGTTCGACGGCGTGATCGCGCAGCGCAACGTCCAGGTCGGCCAGCGCATCGCCGCCGGCACGCCGATCATGACGGTGGTTCCGGTCTACAACATGTATGTCGATGCGAACTACAAGGAAGGCCAGCTCAAGAAGGTGCGGATCGGCCAGAAGGCGCGGCTGACCGCCGACATCTATGGCCATAGCGTGGTCTATCACGGCACCGTGATCGGGCTTGCCGGCGGCACCGGATCGGCCTTCGCGATCATCCCGGCGCAGAACGCCACCGGCAACTGGATCAAGGTGGTGCAGCGCCTGCCGGTGCGCGTCATGCTCGACCCAGCCGAGCTCCAGCAGCATCCGCTGCGCGTCGGCCTTTCGATGGATGTGACGATCGACGTCGGAGGCTAAGCCGATGGCAAGCAGACCCATGGCCGGTGACGGCTGCGCGCTTTCGGGCGGCCGGATGTGGCTCGCCGGGGGCGTGCTCGCCCTCAGCAATTTCATGGTGGTGCTCGATACGTCGATCGCCAACGTGTCGGTGCCGCATATCGCGGGCAGCCTCGCCATCTCGCCCGATCAGGGCACGTGGGTCATCACATCCTATTCGGTGGCGGAGGCGATCTGCGTTCCGCTGACCGGATGGCTGGCGTCGCGGTTCGGCACGGTTCGCACCTATCTGTTCGCGATGTCGGGTTTCTGCCTGTTCTCGATCCTGTGCGGCATGTCGCCGACCTTGGGTTTCCTGGTCTCGGCGCGGATCGGCCAGGGCATTTGCGGCGGCCCGATCATGCCGCTGACCCAGACTTTGCTGCTGCGCGTCTTCCCGGCGCAGAAACGCGGTCAGGCGATGGGCTTATGGGCGATGACGACCGTCGTCGCGCCGATCGCGGGGCCATTGTTAGGCGGCACGATCAGCGACAATTGGTCGTGGCACTGGATCTTCTTCATCAACATCCCGATCGCGATGATCTGCGTCATCGGGTCCTATCTGATGGTCAGCAAGTGCGAGACCCCGACGACCCGGGCCCGGATCGACCTCGGCGGCATGCTCCTGCTGGTGGTTTGGGTCGGCGCGCTCCAGATCATGCTCGACATCGGCCGCGACCATGACTGGTTTCATTCGACCTTCATCTGGGCGCTGGCGATCATCGCCGGCGTCGGCTTCATCGCCTTCCTGATCTGGGAATTGACCGAGGATCATCCGGCGGTCGATCTGCGCGTATTCCGGCATCGCGGCTTTTCGGCGGCCGTGATTGCGCTGGCACTAACCTATGGCACCTTCTTTTCGTCCGTTGTGGTGACGCCGCAATGGCTGCAGGGCGCGATGGGCTATACCGCCCAATGGTCGGGCTTCGTCACCGCCTGGCAAGGCCTGCTGGCTGTGGTATTTTCGCTGGTCGTCGGCAAGCTTACAGGCCGGTTCGATCCGCGCGCCCTGGTGTCGTTCGGCATGACCTGGATGGCGGCGACGATCTTCGTGCGCGCCTTCTGGACGTCGGGTGTCGATTACTGGACGCTGGCCCTTCCGCATCTGGCGATGGGCCTCGGCATGCCCTTCTTCTTCGTGCCGCTCACGATATTGTCGCTGGGATCGGTCAAGCCGAACGAGACCGCGTCTGCCGCGGGCCTGTCGAGCTTCGTCCGAACCTTGTCCGGCGCGGTCGGCACGTCGATCGCGACGACCGTCTGGGCCAATGGCGCGATCCGCGTGCATGACGAACTGGTCGGATCGATCAATCCGAATCCGGCGATCATCCAGCAGCTCGAATCGAGCGGCTTCAGCCCGGGCCAGGTGCGCGCGATGCTGGAAAATCTGCTGACGCAGGAAAGCCTGGTCGTCTCGCTCGACCATATGTTCCTGATCGCGACTTGCCTGTTGCTTGCGTCGGCGGTGCTGATCTGGCTCGTCCCCAAACCGCGCAAGGCCGTCGATACGTCGCAAGCGCATTGATGTGCGAAGCGCCGCACCGGCCCGCACCCCCACCCGGCCTCCCATAGAATATCCTGTTGGGAGGCCGGGTGGGGGTGCGGGCCGGTGCGGCAGCGCGCCGAAACGCGCAAACGAACCCTAAATCGCCCGAAAAGCGCCGCATTGCGCCGTCAGAGGCGGGCGACTAAATTCGGCTTAAGCATCCAAGGATTCCGAGTGTGACGACTATTTCGGTCAAACCCAGCTTCTGGCGTCGCGAGCATCATCTCGACCGCATGAACCTGAAGCAGCTGGTGGTCGCCTATTTCCAGTATCCGGCGGTGATCGCCTATCTGTCGCTGGCCGCGGTCTCGATCGGCGTATGGTTCGTCTACCCGGCCTCGGCGCTGGCGACGATCGCCTCGGCGGCCGTGGCGGTCGTGCTCTATCCGCTCGTCTGGTACATGCTGCACCGCTGGGTGCTGCACAGCCGCTGGATGTTCAAGGTGCCGATGCTGGCCGCGACCTGGAAGCGGATCCATTATGATCACCACCAGGATCCCAACCGGCTCGAAATCCTGTTCGGCGCGCTCCACACGACGCTGCCGCCGATCATCCTGATGACGATTCCGACCGGCTATCTGCTCGGCGGGATCGGCGGCGCGGCGGCCGGTTTTGCCTCGGGCCTGCTGACCACCGCTTTCTACGAATTCTGCCACTGCATCCAGCATCTGGCCTACACGCCCAGGCATCCGATGCTGGTGAAGATGAAGCAGCGCCACATGGCGCATCATTTCCACGACGAGACCGGCAATTTCGGGATCACCAACTTCTTCTGGGACCGGCTGCTCGGCACGATGTACGCCAAGGTGAGCGATCGCAAGAAGAGCCCGACCGTCTTCAATCTGGGCTACACGCCCGAAGTCGCCAAAGTGTATCCGAAGGTCGCCGAGCTTTCGGGCGGCGTCGCCACCGGCCATCCTTCCACCCGCATCAGGGGATAAGACCTATATGCCGAACGGGATAACGATCCGCCCGGTCATCACCAAGGCGGACCGCAAGGCCTTCGTCGACCTCCCGTTCCGGCTCTACAAGGATAATCCCTATTGGGTGCCGCCTCTCAAGGATGAGGCGATGGGGCTGATCACGCCCGGCAAGAACCCGTTCTTCGAACATGCCGTGGCGCAGCTTTTCCTCGCGACACGCGACGGCAAGGTCGTCGGGCGCATCTCCGCCTCAATCGATCATATGTGGACGCCGATGCCGGCGAACAAAGGCGGCGGCGCGGACAGCGGCAATTGGGGCTATCTCGACGCCGAGGACAAGGCGGTCGCCGATCTGCTGATCGTCGCGGCCGAGGACTGGTTGCGCGCCAAGGGCGTGAAGCGCTCGATCGGCCCGGTCTCGATGTCGATCTGGGAAGAGCCCGGCCTGTTGATCAAGGGCCACGATCATCCGCCGACGGTGATGATGGGCTATGACGATGCGCGTTACGAGGCGTGGGTCGAAAGCTGGGGCTACGAGAAGGTCAAGGATCTCCACACGTGGGACCTCGACATCACCAAGGAGTTTCCGCCGCTGATCGGGCGCATCGTTTCCGCCAGCGAGCAGAATCCGCGCATTCGCGTGCGCAAGGTCAACAAGAAGAAGTTCGCCGAGGAAGCCGCCGTCATCCTTGGCATCCTCAACGACGCCTGGTCGGACAATTGGGGCTATGTCCCCTTCACCGAGAGCGAGATCGCGTTCGCCGGCAAGAAGATGAAGCCGATCATCTTCAACGACCTCGTGATGGTCGCCGAATATGACGGCGAGCCGGTTGCCTTCATGATGGCGTGGCCCGACCTCAACGAGATGCAGGCCGACCTGAACGGCGAACTGTTCCCGTTCGGCTTCATCAAATTGCTGTGGCGCCTCAATGGCGGCTTCACCGGCAAGCCCAAGACACGCACGATCCGCGTGCCGCTGATGGGCGTGGTCAAGCGGCTCCAGTCGAGCCGGATGGCGAGCCAGCTCGCCTTCCAGATGATCGAATATATCCGCCGCGAAGCGATCGCCCACTATGGCAACACGCGCGGCGAACTTGGCTGGGTGCTCGAGGACAATCAGGGCATGAACGCGATCGCCGACGCGATCGAGAGCAAGATCAACAAGACCTACCGGATCTACGAAAAGGCGCTTTGATCGCTTCGTCATTGCGAGCGTAGCGAAGCAATCCAGTTCGGCCGCAAAGGCTAGGTAGCGGTGGATTGCTTCGTCGCTTTGCTCCTCGCAATGACGACCGCATTTCGATTATCGGAAACTCTATGCCGCGTCCTTGCGATCGCGGCGCCGGATGCGGCGGGCGCGGAGCGAGCTCGGCAACGGTGTCTCCGGCAGGCAGGTCGGCGTGGTGCGGAGCAGCACGCCTACCGCCTCGCGATCGAGCGCCGCGGCGAAGAGATGCCCCTGGCCGAGCTTGCAGCCGAGTGCCACCAGGCGTTCGCGCTGATCGACCGATTCGACGCCTTCGGCGACCACGTCCATGCCAAGCTTCTCGGCGATCCGCATCAAGCCATTGATGACCGCCGCCCCGCCCGCCTCGCCATCATCGGTCAGATGATCGACGAAGCTCTTGTCGATCTTGAGCGTGTCGACCGGCGTGAACAGCAAATGCGTGAGCGAGGCGTAGCCCGTCCCGAAATCGTCGAGCGCGAGCTTGACCCCAAGCCGGCGCAGCGCCTCCATCTGGCGCTGGACCATCTGGTCGCGCCGGCTGAGATAGACCGATTCCGTGATCTCGAGCGTGAGCCGGTCGAGTGGTGCTCCGGCAGCGGCGAAGATCGCCTGCACATCTTCCACCAACCGGCCATGCGCGAAATCGGCTGGCGCGAGATTGACCGCGATGCGGCCGATCGCGACCCCGGCATCCATCCACAGCCGCAGATCGGAGGCGACCGCGCGCAACATGATGCGCGTGACCTCGGCCGCGTTGCGGGCATCGGCGAACGCCTCGTGAAATTCGCACGCCGGCACGATCGTGCCGTCGCGTTCGCGGATGCGCGCGAGCGCCTCGAAGCTCAGCACCTCGCCATTGTCGAGCCGCGCGATCGGCTGATAGCGTGCCTCGATCCGGTCCTCGGCGATGGCGCGGCGTAGCTGATCGATCGCGCGCAGCCGGCGGTTCATGCGGGTCCGCAATTCCGGCGCGTAGAGGACGAGCGTGCCGCGGCCACCATCTTCCTTGCCGTGATACAACGCCAGATCGGCATTCTGCCGCATCACCGTGCCGCTCTTGTCATCGATCGAACGGATCGCCGCGCCGATCGTGATGCTCGGCACGAGCACATGGCCGCCGCAATCGGCGGGCGCGCGCAACGCTTCGAGAATGCGCTGGGCGAGCGGCACGACCTCGCCCGTCTCCGCGAGCACGGCGAGTTCGTCGCCACCGACGCGGAAGGCGCGGTGCGGCGCCGCCGCGTCCGCTAGGCGGCGCGCGATGATCCGGATCAGGCTGTCGCCGGTGCCGTGGCCGAACGTGTCGTTGACCAGCTTGAGATCGTCGATGTCGATCAGCAGCAAGGCCGAACCGCCGTGCGACGGCTCGATCAGCGCCTGTTCGAAACAGGCGCGATTGTGCAGATCCGTCAAAGTGTCGGTATAAAGCAGCCGTTCGTTGATGCGCAGCCGATGATCGCGCTCGAACGCGATCTGGCAAAGCTGCAGGCTCTTGGCGACGATATCGCGTTCGAAATCGGTTGGGCCGCGCCGTTCGCGATAATAAAAAGCGAAGGTGCCGACGACCCGGCCGGACGAGACGATCGGGCTCGACCAGCAGGCCTTGAGGCCGAGCGGCAGCGCGAGCGCCTTATAGTCCGCCCATAACGGATCAGTTTCGATATCGGTGACGGTCACCTGGCGGCGATGGAAGGCAGCGGTGCCGCACGATCCCGCGCACGCGCTGATTTTCAGGCCATCGATCGCGTCATTGTAGGTCTGCGGAAGGCTCGGGCCCGCGACGGGATGAAGCACGCCGTCGGAATCGACCGCCAGGATCGAACAGGTCGTTCCGGGCGCGAGCCGTTCGACTTCGCGGCAGAGTCGATCCGTCGTCGCGCGAAGTTCTTCCCCGCGCGCCACCATCTCCAGGATCAGGTTTTGGAGATACACCAACATACGACTTGCCCGCCCGCGACTCCCCCCGTTGGTCCCGGCTAGCCGGTTCTACTACAAACGGGGAATAGCCCGAAACGGATTAAGCTTCGGTATCGAAATGGTTAATTCTACCGAATCTTGATCCAAGTCGGAGCATGGTCGGATGCTTTTTCGCGACCGCGATAGTCCCGATCGACTCCGGCATCGACCAGCCGGTCCGCCGCCGGCGGGCTGAGCATCAGATGATCGATGCGGAAACCCGCGTCCCGTGCCCAGGCGTTCATCGTATAATCCCAGAAGGTATAGATCTGCCCGTGCGGATGGATCGCGCGGATCGCATCGGTCCAGCCGGCGTGGTTGAGCCGCGCGAAGCAGGCTCGGCTTTCGGGCTGCATCAGGGCGTCGTCGGCCATGCGGCTGGCAGAGAAGACATCATCCTTGCTGGCGGTCGGGATCACGTTCCAGTCGCCCGCCAGCACCACCGGCTGCTCGGTCGCGAACAGGGTTTTGGCATGGTCGAGCAAAGCTTCGAACCACGCGATCTTATAGTCGAATTTGGGGCCCGGCACCGGATTGCCGTTGGGCAGATAGAGGCCGCCGACGATGATGCCGCCGACCGCCGCCTCGATATAGCGGCTGTGACTGTCGTCGGGATCGTTGGGCAGGCCCTTGCGGGTCAGGTGGATGTCGAGGCCGCGCGCGAGGATGGCGACGCCGTTCCAGCTCTTCTGGCCATGCCACACCGCATTATAGCCGAGCGCCTTGAGTTCAGCCTCGGGGAAGCGCTCGTCGGGGGCCTTCAATTCCTGGAGGCAGACGATGTCGGTCTGCGTTTCCTCGAGCCATTCGAGCAGGCGCGGCAGCCGCGCACCAATGCCGTTCACGTTGTAGCTGGCGATCCTCATGCGCCTGACGTTAGGCGAACAGGATCAGATCGAGAAGCTGGTTCCGCACCCGCAGCCCGAGGCCGCATTGGGATTGGTCACGCGGAACGACGCGCCGCCCATATTCTCGACATAGTCGACCGCGCTGCCGCGGACGAGATCGAGGCTGACCGCATCGACCACGAGCCGGACACCGTCATGTTCGGCGACAATATCATCGCCCTCGACCGCGTCGGCCAGACCGAATTTGTACTGGAAGCCGGCGCAACCGCCGCCATCGACCGACAGGCGCAGGATCGCCGGCTTGCCCTGCTTGCCCGCGATCGCCGCGACGCGCGCGGCAGCGGATGGGGTAAGTTCGACGTCGCTCATAACGTGAAGATAGGAGCGACAGGCGCTCCCGACAATGGATGTCCGCTCACGCGGAAGCGGCACCGGCCCGCACCCCCACCCGGCCTCCCATAGAATAACCTGTTGGGAGGCCGGGTGGGGGTGCGGGCCGGTGCCGCGCTAAATCGAACGAAAATTAATCCTGGTCGTCGTTGGCGTCGTCCGGGCCACCGAGCGCGAGGCCGGCGGCGGTGCGGGCTTCCATCGCGGTCACATAATCGGCCGACTGGAGGAAGGGCACCGGATTGACCGCATGGCCATCGATGCGGACTTCGTAGTGAAGATGGCTGCCGGTCGAGCGGCCGGTCGAGCCCATCAGGGCGATTTCCTGGCCGCGCACGACGCGGTCGCCGGGATGGACGAGGATGCGCGACAGGTGGCCGAAGCGGGTCTGCAAGCCCTTGCCATGGTCGATCTCGACGAGATTGCCGTAGCCGCCCGACCATTCGGCGCGATCGACGACGCCATCGGCGGTCGCATAGACCGGCGTGCCCATCGGGGCCGCGAGATCGATGCCGGCATGCATCGCGGCAGCGCCGCGGAACGGATCGGAGCGGACGCCGTAGCCCGACGTGTAGGTCGCGGTCTGGACCGGTTTGGACGACGGCACCGAAATCGCGCCCGGCTGGGCGACCGCGTCGGCCTTCTTCCACGACAGGAAGAGCGAATGGAACTGGCTATCGTTGGCCGCGCTGGCGGGCAGGAGCGGGCCGCCGCTGGCCTGGATCTTGTCACCCTTCTGCGGGGCGGGGATGCCGCCGGCGAGCGCCGGTTGGGAGAGAGCGGCCGCCGCGAGGGCGACCAGACCGCAGGCGCGCAAGGCGCGAACGACGACGGTGGAAAATGACATTCTCTCTCCGGCGATGATCCGCACGGAGCCCCCCGCACGGTTAATGTGAACTGGTCGTTCTGGGTTTTTGCCCCTCCCGCGACGACGGGAACTTTTGTGGGCGATGTGCGTGCGCGTCTGCAACAGCTTGATAGAAATCAATCGTCAGACCGGCTGCCGCGCGCGCCGAGTCGTTGAATGGTGGCTTCAAACTGCCACGAAAATGCAGCGCGACGAGTGCACGCCATGCAAGCGCGGGAGAATCACCCCGAATCGCGCAGGCCTGATTGAACCAGCGCACGCCGGCCGCGACATGTCGCACTTCGTCTTGCAATATCCGGCTGAGAATTCGCGCGGATTTCAGATCCTTCCCTGCCTCGAACCGTGTGATCATCTGCGGCGTGATATCGAGCCCGCGCGCCTCCAGCACCATCGGCACGATTGCGAGCCGCGCGAGCGGATCGTGCGCGGTCGCCTCGGCTGCCTCCCACAAGCCATCGTGCGCGGGCAGCGCGCCGTAAAAGCTGCCGAGCGCGCGCAACCGCCGGTCGAGGATCGCGAAATGCATCGCCTCCTCCGCGCCGACGCGCATCCAGTCGTCAACGAAATCGCGCGGGAAATGCGCGCCGAACCGCCCGACCAGATCGAAGGCGAGGTCGATCGCGACATATTCAATATGCGCGATCGAATGGATCAGCGCGATCCGATTGGCCTCGGTCCCGCCGCCGCGCCGGGGCATGCGGTTGGGCGGCAGCAATTCGGGACAGGCTGGCCGCGCCGGACGATCGGGCATGGCGGCATCGAAACGCCAGTCGAGCCGGCCCAGCCGCCAGTCGCGCGCGGCCTTGCGCGCGGCCATCACCTTGGCGGCGGGATCGGCGGTGTCGAGGACGCCTTTGACCGCCTGGGCGAGGCTCAGGATGATCCCGTGCCCTTGAGCGCACGGGCGGCGGCGAGCACCTCCTCGGCATGACCTTTGACCGAGACCTTGCGCCAGGCGCGTACGATCCTGCCGTCCTCGCCGATCAGGAAGGTCGCGCGCTCGATCCCCATATATTTGCGGCCGTACAGGCTCTTTTCGACCCACACGCCGAAGCCTTCGGTGACATTGCCGTCGGCGTCGGTCGCGAGCGGCACCTTGAGATCATATTTGGCGGTGAACTTGGCGTGAGCCTTGGGCGGGTCCTTCGACACGCCGAGCAGCGACGTGCCTTCGATCTCGAACGCGGCGGCGAGCGCGGTGAAATCCTTGGCCTCGACCGTGCAGCCCGACGTATCGTCCTTGGGATAGAAATAGAGGACGAGCGGGCGTTTCAGCTGCGACAACTTCGTCGTGCTGCCGTCGCCCATCTGCAGGGTCACGTCGGGAGCGGCTTCGCCTTCCTGCGCCATCATCGTCTCCTTGGGAATCGTTGGAGCGGCCCTACCCCAGCGCAGCCACACGACGCCACTCCCGCGAGACTAGGCCGCGCGCTTCCTCATAAGCCGCAAGCAGGCCCGCCCAATCGGCATGACCGCAACGCTCGGCGACGAGCAGGCGCGACTCCTCCGGCGGTTCGGCCGAATCCGGCGCGACGAGACGGAGCGTGACCAGCATGCGGGTGAGCAAGGCGAAGGCGTCGCCAAACCCCCTGGCCACCAACCCCGCCGCTTCGAGCGCGGCGATCGCGGTCTGGAGATCGGGATCGAGCCCGATCTTCCTGCACAATTGCAGCAGGTGGATCGTGAATTCGGCATCGACCAGCCCGCCTTCGATCAATTTGACATCGAGCGGCCCTGCGGGCGGCTTGTGGGTGGCGATATCGCTGCGCATCTTGACCGCGTCGGCAGTCAGTTTCGCCGCATCGCGCGGACTGCGCAGGGTCTTGTCGATGATCGCCTGGACCGCGGCGCGCGCTGCCGCCGACCCGAAGACGGGCCGCGCGCGGGTGAGCGCCATATGCTCCCACGTCCAGGCGCTCTCCGCCTCATAGCGGGCGAAGCTGTCGACCGAGGCGGCGAGCAGGCCCTGATTGCCCGACGGCCGCAGCCGCGTATCCACCTCGTAAAGTGGTCCGGCCGCGGTCGGCACCGACATCGCCCCGCCGACGCGCTGGGCGAGCCGCTGGAAATAGGTGGTCGCGCCGAGCGGCCTCTTGCCCGCCGATTCCGCGAGGAAATCGCCGGTGAAGAGATAGATCAGGTCGAGATCGGAGGCGTGGGTCATCACCCCGCCGCCAAACCGTCCGAGCGCGAGGATGACGAGCTCGCCGTTGGGCACGCGGCCATGCGCGGATTCGAATTCGGCGACCGCGGCATGTCCGAGCACCTGCAACGCCGCCTCGGCCACGCGGCCATAGCCCCGGCCGACTTCGATCGGATCGGCCGCGCCGGTGATCAGCTGCGCGCCGAGCTCGAACCTCTGTTCCCCCACCGCGATCCGGATGCGGTCGAGCAATTGCTGATAATCCTCGCCTTTCTCGCCCCGGCTCCAGGCGGCAACCAGATCGTCGACCGTGGGCGCGGGTTCGAACGCGCTCGCGTCGATCAATCCGTCGAGCAGGCTGGCGCGGCGCGACAGCGCGCCCGCGAGCGTCGGCGCGTGGCTCAGGATCGCGGCGAGTTGGCCGATCAGCGCCGGACGCGCCTCGAGCAGGCGGAACAGGTTGATCGCGCTCGGCAGCCGCGCGACCAGATCGTCGAACCGGTTCAAGGCGGCGTCGGGCGCGGGCGCACGGCCGAGCGCGCCGATCAGGGCCGGCAGCACCGCGTCGAGCGCGGCGCGTGCGGCGTCGCTGCGGGTGGTGCGGGTCTTGCCTTCGCGCCACGCCTCGATCCGGTCGCGCACCGCCTTCGCGTCGGCGAAACCCGCGCCCGCCAGCACCGCATCCAGCGTCGGCGCCTCGGCATCCGCCGGATCGAGATCGTCATAGAGCCGCCCCACCGCCTCCGCCTGCGGCGCAAGCGCGGCGATCAGCGTCTCGCTGCCATCGAAGGCGGCCAGGCGTGCGACATTGTCGAGCGGCTCGGGATCGGCGGGCAGGCGGTGTGTCTGCTGGTCGTCGACCATCTGCAGGCGGTGCTCGACCGTGCGCAGCATGCGATAGGCGTGCGCCAGCGTTTCGGCATCCTCCGCCGGAATCAGCCCGGCTTCGGCCAGCGCCGCGAGTGCATCGAGCGTCGCGGGTGCGCGGATCGACGGCAGCCGCCCGCCGTGGATCAGCTGGTGGATCTGGGCGAAGAATTCGACCTCGCGAATGCCACCGCGCCCGCGCTTCACATCATAGCCGGGCCCGAGCCGCTGGCCCTGGACATGATGGTCGCGAATGCGCCGCGACAAGGCCCGCATCTCGTCGAGCGCGCCGTAATCAAGCGCGCGCCGCCATACGAACGGGCGGATATGATCGAGGAAGCCCTGCCCCAGCGCCTTATCCCCGGCCGCGGCGCGCGCGCGGATGAAGGCGGCGCGCTCCCACGGCCGCGCCGAGGATTCATAATGGGTGATCGCCAGATCGACTGGCACCGCGAGCGGGGTCGCTTCCGACGCCGGGCGCAGCCGCAGATCGACGCGCAGGACGTAGCCCTCGGCCGTCCGTTCCTGGAGCAGTTCGACCACACGCCGCGCGATCCGCACCGCCGCCTCGACCGGTTCCTCGCGCGGACGATGCGGCAGGGTGGCCGGATCGAAAATCAGGATCGGATCGATGTCCGACGAATAATTGAGCTCGCGGCTGCCCTGCTTGCCGAGCGCGATCCCGGCAAAACCCGCCGGCGGCGCGTCGCTGCGCTCGCTGATCGCGGCAGCAATCGCGCGGTCGAGCGCGCGATCGGCGAAATCGCTGAGTGCGCGCGTCACCGTTTCGAACGGCGCGCCCGCGAGATCGGCCAGCGCGACCGCCAGCGCCACCACCTGCCGTTCGCGGCGCAGTGCGCCGGCGACATCGGGATCGGCATCCGAGACGGCCCGCGCCTCGGCCAGCACCGCCGCGAGCCCGTCGGCCGCGAGCCGTTCGGCGACGTCCGGCCGGCGCCGCAGCCCCTGGCGCAGGAAGGGCGAATGGGCTTCGGCGAGCGCCACCGCCTGATCGAGCGAAAGGGGTTCAGCGGCCACAATCATCCCCGGCTTGGAGCATGACGGTTAACCAGCCGCAACTCTCGGCGCGCTCTGACGTTCTATCCGGCATGAGTAGTGCGAGTCAGGAGCGTAAGACCATGCGATGGGAGCAGCAACATGGGCCCCAGGCGGTCGCGATGCCGGCCCCGCATGAGGGAGTCCGGCGCGCTTTGCTGGGCAGCTTCGGCTCGATTCCGGCGATGCCCGACGATTTCGTGAGGCTGCTCGACAAGCTGCGCTGAGCGCCAGTCCCGGCTTTATTAGTCCTCGTCGGAAGGTTCTTGCGGCGATGGCGCGCGACCCCGGCTCAATTCGTCCACCTCGCCCATGATGCTGTGCAACGGACTATGACCGCCGGTCTGGTCGTCGCGCCGCGATGGCAGCTTTCCGCCGACCATGAGCTGTTCGAGCGCGACACGGCCGCGCGCGACGCGGCTCTTGATCGTGCCGACCGCGCAGCCGCAAATCTCGGCAGCCTCCTCATAGGCGAACCCGCCGGCGCCGACCAGGATCAGCGCTTCGCGCTGGGGCTGGGGCAGGTGCAGGAGCGCGCGCTGCAGATCGCCCAGATCGACATGCCGCTCCTGGCTTGCCGGCGCGGCGAGGATCTTGCTCGCGGTGATATCGTCCCATTCGCCCTTGAAGCGCGCGCGGCGCATCTGGCTGAGGAACAGATTGCGCAGGATGATGAAGGTCCAGGCACGCATGTTGGTGCCGGCCTGGAAACGCTTGCGCGCCGCCCAGGCCTTCAACAGCGTTTCCTGCACCAGATCGTCGGCCAGATCGCGGTTGCCCGAGAGCGAACGCCCGAAGGCGCGCAGATGCGGGATGACCCGGGCCAGTTCGGTGCGGAATTCGTCGTCGGAGAGCGAAACATGCTCGTGGACGACTTCGGCCTCATCCTCGTCGGCGGCGCGCTCGGTCATCAAAGCTGATCTCCGTGCGCGATCGGCGCGCGCGAAGCGAAATGGGGGCACATTCCCCTGCTGCAAGGCATCATGCGGTTCAAAGGTCCTTAGTGCCACAGCCAGACGATGACGACGAACAGGATCACCACCAGTGCCAGCGACACCGGCAATATGTAGCGCGTCATATGATTGGACGAGCCGGCTCGCGCCTCCGTCCGTGTCAGATGTGTTTCCTCTTCGGCCATCGCCCGAACCCCGTATATCGTTACAGCTTGCCAACGGATGCGAAATCCGCCGGTTCCATTAGGTCAGTGAAACTGTCCTATTTTCAGGCGGGAACGGTCGTGGCGTCGAAGAACAGGGCCTGGCTGATCGCCGCTTTCACGGTCGAGCGCTGGAACGGCTTGGTGATCAGGAAGGTCGGCTCGGGCCGCTCGCCGGTCAGCAGCCGTTCCGGGAAAGCGGTGATGAAGATCACCGGCACCTGGAATTCGGCGAGGATGTCCTTGACCGCGTCAATCCCCGAACTGTCGTCCGCGAGCTGGATATCGGCCAGCACCAGGCCCGGGCGATGCGCACGCGCCTGCGTGACCGCCTCGTCGCGGGTGACCGCGACGCCGGTGACGTTGTGGCCCAGGTCGCGCACGATCGTCTCCAGATCCATCGCGATGATCGGCTCATCCTCGATGATCAGCACGTCGGCACGGGTCTGGCGCTCGATCTCGCCGATCGCCTCGGCGACCAGGCTTTCGACTTCGTCCGCGCTGGTTTCCATCAAATAGGCCCCGTCCTCCGGCGTGAAGCCTTCGAGCTGGGTCAGCAGCAGCGCCTGGCGCGAGCGCGGCGTGATCCGGGCGAGGCGCGCGTCGGCGACATTGGCCGCATCGTTGCCCGCCTCTTCGTCCGCCCGATCGGGATCGGCGTTGGTCGACCGCCAGATGCGCTGGAAGGTGCGGTAGAGGCCGAGCCGGACATCGACGTCGCGCGGAAACTCGTGCGGCGCGGCGACGATCGCCTCCAGCGCGGTGCGGACATAGGTATCGCCATGTTTCTGATTGCCGGTGAGCGCGCGGGCATAGCGGCGCAGGAAAGGAAGGTGGGGTGCGAGATCCTGGCCGAGCGACATGGCGTTCAACAGCTCCTGAATAAGATAAGGCCTTGTGGGCAAGCGCCCGGACCGATGCAACCGAAAGCGGTGACGCGCATGGCGACTTATCCCCGGTTACAGGCGGTGCCTGATTCTTTAGCCCGGGTGCGGAACAAACATGCGGAGTTTTTGTTTCATGGTCGCGCGGGCTTTCCGCCGGGACGATCTTTGGGATCACGCCCCGATCCCTCAATGCCTATATACCGGGCGATGAAGGAAGGGGCTTCCCGAGGTGAAGTTTTGAGGGCAACGGACAACAAAGTGCGGCTGGACAATGATATTCAGCGGGGGGCGTTTGGTTTGACGGCGGACAAGACATCCAAAGCAGCCGGACGCGACAAGCAATCTGGAACGGGTAAACGCGGCGCGCGCGGTCATGACCCGCACGTTGCGAACGCGCTTCGCAACGCCTACGAAGAGGCAGTCGGCGAAGATGTTCCTCAGGAGTTTCTCGATCTGCTCGGCAAGCTTACCTGACGGAGGGCGATAGCCCGATGGCGTCGACGCCTTCGGCGGCACCTTTTTTTGCCCGCCTGACTCCGGACCGCTTTTCGACCGGTACCAAGATGCTGATCATCCTGACGGTGGCGTTGCTGCCGCTCGGGCTGATCGCCTTGTTCGCGTCGATTCAGTCAGCGCACGCCAAACAGGCGCAACGCGAGGCGGATGCACGCGTGGTCGCGACCGCCGAAGCGCGCCAGATCGACATATTGCTGTTGCGCGGCGCGGCCATGATCCGTGCCAATCTGACCGGACCGTTGCCGGATGCACGCTTTTGCCACACGCTGCTTGAGCGCGATCAGGCCGCCTTTGAAGCCAAGCTCAACCTCGCTTTATATGCCGCCGACGGCACGCTTGCCTGCGCCACGCCGGGTTTCGCCGCCACCGGCCTGGTGCATCCGCGCGCGGGCGCCCTCGACACCGATCTGCTGCCCGGCGAGGCGGGGCTGCGCTTCACCGTGCCCGCCCCCAACGGCAGCTATGGCATCGGCGAAATTCCAGCGCCGATGCTGCGCCAGGTGCTGGCGACCGGCAGCAATGAGGGGATCGTCCTCAACCAGAATGGCGCGCGGCTGATCGTCTCCAGCGTCGGCCGGGCCTCGCCGCTGGTGCGGCGGGTGCAGGTGAGCGCGCCCGCTGCGAGCGGCCAGATCCGGCTGCAGCTGACCGTGCTCGCCAACCCGATCAGCGCGGTCGAGATTTTGCTCGTGCTGCTGCCGGTGCTGATGTGGTCGGCCGCGGCGGCGATCTGCTGGGTGGTGCTCGATCAGGCGCTGGTGCGCCCGCTGCGGCAGATGCAACGCGCGATCGCGCTCTATCAGCCGGGCGACGGTCCGCTCATCCTGCCGCGCATCAGCACGCCCGCGGAGGAGATACGATCGCTGGGGGAGGCGCTGGAATCGACCGCCGCGCAGCTGGTCGCGCGCGAACTGGAGCTGGAAGAAGGCCTGAGCCACCAGGTCCGCCTGACGCGCGAAGTGCATCACCGGGTCAAGAACAACCTCCAGGTCGTCGCCAGCCTGATCAACCTGCACGCACGCGGCACCGAGGGCGATGTCGCCGCGGCTTATGCCTCGATCCAGCGCCGGGTCGATGCGCTCGCGGTCGTCCACCGCAATCATTACGCCGAACTGGAAGAAAATCGCGGTGTCGCCCTGCGATCGATCATCGCCGAGCTGACCGCCAATCTGCGCGCGACCGCGCCACCCGGCGCCCAACACCTGACGATCACGCTGGATATGGTCCCCGGCTTCATCACGCAGGACGTCGCCGTCCCGGTCGCCTTCCTCGTGACCGAGATCGTGGAACTGGTGATGAATTGCGACCCGACCGGAGCGATCGCGATCACGCTCACCCCCGGCGACACGCCCGAACGCGCCTTGCTGTCGATCGAGTCCAAAAAATTGGGCGAGGCCATATGCGAGGCGCACCCCGGCCGGGCGCGCTTCGAGCGGATCGTCACGGGACTCGCCCGCCAGCTACGCTCGCACCTCGACTATGACGGCGCGATCGGCCGCTATCAGGTCGCGATCGCGATCACGCCGGATTCGCTCGTGCCGGAAAAAAACTGAAAAAATTTTGCGGCTGTGGAACCGATCGCGCGGAAGGCCGTTTTTCACCCCGGATAGCGACCTTTTGCCCCCCCGCTCTCGCTGTCCGAACACATGGGCCCGAACGCGCCGATCCTCCCCCCCGGTGGCGCCTTCGGGCCCAAATTGTATCTGCGCCACAGCGATCGCTTCGATCGAACCGGCAGCGGAACCAAATCGGCGGCGGCTCATTCAACTTCAGCGCCCCTGGGGGCTCCAGAGAAGGAACAAGATCATGGTTCGCAAGACGCTCGAAATCGCCGCCATCGCGGGCATGCTGCTGCTCGCCGCCTGCAACACGATCTCTGGCGCGGGCAAGGACGTGTCGTCGGTCGGCAAGACCGTCACCAACACGGCCAACGACGCCAAGTAAGCCCTTGAAGGCTTAGGAGAGAGAAAAGGCGGCGCCCCCCTAAGACGGGGCGTCGCCCTTTTTTATGATCTGCGAACCATCATCCGCCGTCGCTTCGGCCATGCGCTTGCGTTTGCGCTCGGTGAACCAGATGCCGACGATCGCGAGTTCGTAGAGCAGCACCAACGGCACCGCCATCAGCAGCATCGATCCGGCGTCGGGCGGGCTCAGCACCATCGCGATCCCGAAATTGACCACAATCGCATAGCGGCGGAACTTGATCAGTTGGGTGCGGGTGACGATGCCCGCGCGTTCCAGCAGCATCAGCAGCACCGGCAGCAGGAAGGCCGCGCCGAAGCCGAACAGGAACTGCATGGTGAAGCTGAGATAGTTGGAAAGCTCGGGCAGGGCCTCCTGCTTGATGCCGCCGAGATCGCCCGAGAAGCCGTACAGATATTTGAGCGCGAGCGGGATCGCGATGAAGCGCGCTAGGCTCGCCCCCATCAGGAACAGCACCGGCGTCGCGATCAGGAAGGGCAAAAGCGCCTTCTTTTCCTTGCGGTAGAGGCCGGGCGCGATGAACTGCCAGAGCTGGTTGGCGATGATCGGAAAGGACAGCATCAACCCGGCGAAGAACGCGACCTTCACCTCGGTGATGAAGCCGCCGAACACCTCGGTGTAGACGATTTTGCTCTGTCCCGCCGCCTTGAGCGGATGGACCAGGAAGGACAGGATCGGGCGCGCGAAATAGAGGGAGACCGCGAAGCACAGGCCCAAGGCGGCGAACGACCAGATAAGCCGTTTCCGCAGCTCGATCAGATGCTCCATCAGCGGCGCGCGGCTGTCGTCGATCTCGTCGGTTTCTTCGGTCATGATTTGGGCGGCAGACCGAGCGGGAGTTCGGGACCGTCATCCTCGGCTATCGCGAGCGGTGGAAGGGTCGCGGGCTTGGTCACGCGCTTCGCCTTGGGCGGCGGATTGCCCTCGGGCACCGGCGGCGGCAGCTCGGTGCCGTTTTCGGCGGTGAGCGGCGCGGCTTCGGGCGCGGGCTCGATCGGCGAATCCGCATCCTCCTGGGCAGCGGGTGCGGGAAGCGCGGCCATTACCGGCTCGTCCGCCGGATGCTCGATCGCGTCCTGGAGCGGATGCTCGCGCATGATCCGCTCATTTTCGTCGCGCCACTTCTTCTCGATCTCTTCGAGTTCGGCCTGGCGGATCATTTCGTCGAGACCAGTGCGGAAATGGCGCGCCATGCCGCGCGCCTTGCCGATCCACTGGCCGGCGAAGCGCATCGCGCGCGGCAAATCCTTGGGCGGGATGACCGCGATGGCCACCGCACCCAGCAATAACAATTCGGTCGGTGCGACGTCGAACACGCTTGCGCCTTATTGAGCCGGACGGTCGTCCTTCATCGGCTGCAAATGCTGGTCGGGATTGGGTTCGACCGGCGGCTGGGCATTGAGGCGCGGCGCGGGCGGAGCGGGCTTGGTCGCATCGTCCTCCTCCGCCATGCCCTTCTTGAACTGCTTCACGCCCTTGGCGACGTCGCCCATCATGCTGGAAAAGCGGCCGCCGCCAAGCAGCAGCACCGCGATCACCGCGAAAATGAGGATATGAATGAAGGACAGGCCGCCCATTTTAACTCTCCGAAGACGTATTCGAGGGTGTATTTAGGCTCCGCACCCCCAATTGACCAGCCCGCCAAGGGCTTCGCGGGACGGAGCGAGAAGAAAGACCAGACAACGGTCCTTGTTATTCCCCGTCGTCGCTTTCGGCCTCCCGCGCATCATCATCTTCGAGGCTGAGATGCGCCTGTTCCATCGCAAGATCGACCGGATCGAGCAGACCGGCGGCGCGCAGATCGTCGATTCCGGGCAGATCCTTGCGCGAAACGAGGCCAAAATGGTCGAGGAAACCGGGCGTCGTAGCGTAAGTTAGCGGCCGTCCGGGGACGTCGCGGCGACCCGCGGGCTTGACCCAACCCGCCTCGATCAGCGCATCGAGCGTCCCTTTTGAGATCTGAACGCCACGAATTGCCTCGATTTCGGCGCGGCTGACGGGCTCATGATAGGCGATGATCGCGAGCGTTTCGATGCCCGCTCGGGACAATTTACGCGGCTCTTCGCGCTCGCGGCGCAGGATATGGGCGAGATCCGGCGCGGTTTGCAGCAACCAGCGGCCGCCGCGCTCGACCAGTTCGATCCCGCGGCCTTCATACAGTTCGGCCAGTTCGGCGAGTGCGGCCTTGGGGTCCTCGATCCCGGTCGCGGCGGTGACGTCGGCCGGGGTCATCGGCGCTTCGGCCGCGAACAAAGCCGCCTCGAGCGCGCGGAGGGGATCGCCGATCATCATGCTGCCTTCACCATCAAGGGCGCGAACGCCGCCTCCTGCGCCAGTTGGAGCCGGCCCTGCTTGGCCAATTCGAGCGCTGCCACGAAGCTGGACGCCATCGCCGAGCGATGATGATCGGGCTCAAGTCCGAGCGGCAGGAAGCTTTCCAGGGCGGCCCATTCGAGCCTTTGGCCGACCATCTTCGCGACCAGCGCGAGCGCCTCCTCCAAGGTCATCACCCGGCGCCGCGCGACGATGTGGAAGGCGGGCTGGGTGCGCGCCTTGACCACGCCATAGGCCGCGATGAGATCGTAGAGCGAGGCTTCCCATTTGGGCCGGCGCACGACGCGCAGCCCTTCGGGATCGCCGCGCAGAAAGACGTCGCGCCCGATCCGGTCGCGCGCCATCAGCCGCGCGCCGGCCTCGCGCATCGCGGCGAGGCGCTGGAGGCGGAGCTGGAGGCGCAGCGCCAGTTCCTCGGGGCTGGGTTCGACATCGGGGTCGCGCGGCAGCAGCAAGGCCGACTTCAGATAAGCCAGCCACGCCGCCATCACGAGATAATCGGCCGCCAGTTCCAGCTTGAGCGCGCGCGCTTCGTTGATGAAGGCGATGTATTGATCGACCAGAGCGAGGATCGAGATCTGCTTGAGATCGACCTTCTGCGTGCGCGCGAGCGTGAGCAAAAGATCGAGCGGCCCTTCCCACCCGTCGATCGCGATGGTCAGCGCCTCTTGCGGCTCGGGCTGGAAGTCGAACTCCTCGTCCATCGCCGAAAGACTAGCCCGACGTACGGCGGAGTCGATGCGGACGCCGGCAAAAGTCGTGGATAACTCTGAAGATGGGATTCCCCTCCCGCTTGCGGGAGGGGAGAACCGACATCGTTGTCAAACCGAAACCGGCGTGGCAGGCTCGGTCGAAACGGCACAAAGCCGGCGAGGGGATGATCTGAATGACGGGCACCAATACAGCCGAGGCGATCGTGCATCCCGATGCGACCGCCACGGGCAAGCCGCATTACGAAGTGCTCGACGGCCTGCGCGGCACCGCTGCGGTCATGGTCGTGATCTTCCACATCATGGGCATGCCGATCGCCTGGTCCGACCAGGGCCAGTGGCTGCACCATGCCGCGATGGCGGTCGATTTCTTCTTCGGCCTGTCGGGCTTCGTGGTCGCCTACGCTTACGATGCGCGCTGGACGCGGATGTCGGTCGGGCAATTCTGCACGTTTCGCCTGATCCGCCTGCATCCGCTCGTTCTGCTGGGGGTGGCGCTCGGGCTGATCAGCTTCCTCGTCGATCCCTTCGCCCCGGACCAGAAATTGATCCCGCTTTCGGTGGTGCTGCGCGACTTTGCCCTGGCCTGCCTGCTGTTGCCGCATGCGGTCCTGCCCAATCGATGGACCGACACCCACAGCCTGAACAGTCCGGCCTGGTCGCTGCTCCAGGAATATATCGGCAACCTCGCCTATGCGCTCGTGCTGCGGCGGCTGGGGACGCGCGCGCTGGGCGCGGCCCTCGCGGTGACGGCCGCCGTGCTGCTGTGGCTGCTGTGGCAGCGGAACAGCATCGACATGGGCTCGGACTGGACGACCTGGTGGGGCGCTCCGGCGCGGATGGCGTTCTCCTTCACCATGGGCCTGTGGCTTTACCGGGTGCGCGAGCGCGCGCCGAAGTTGCGCCTGAGCTGGGTCGCGCTGAGCGCGATCCTGGTGCTCATCTTTGCCACGCCACTCGTGCCGCACTCCGTCCCGCACGGCAACGGCCTGTTCGAGGCCGTCGCCGCCATGGTGCTGTTTCCGGCGATCATCCTGTGCGGTGCCCATAGCGAGATCGGCAAGGTTGAGTTGGCGCTCTGCAAGTTCGCGGGCCGGATCTCCTATCCGCTCTACATCCTGCACTACCCGTTCCTGTTGATTTACATGAACTACGCGCTGTTCCGCAAACCGCCCGCCTCGACCCTCTATCTGGCCGGCGCCGGGTCGTTCGTGCTGGTGGTCGCCGCCAGCTGGCTGGCGCTGAAGCTCTATGACGAGCCGGTGCGGGCGTGGCTCAAGCGGGCGCTGACCTAGCGCCGGAAAGCAGGTCGATCAGATCGTCGACCAGGTCCGTCGGATCCGCCCCGCCCTTGCCATCGGCGGCGAGATGGCCGCCCAGGGCCAGATCGATCGCGCCATGCGCGGTCGCCATCAGCAGGGCCGCGGTGCGTTCGTCATCCTCGGGCCACCCCGCGACCTGGACGCGCACGCCGCGCAAAATGTCGACGAAAGCGAGACGGGTAGTGCCCGCCGCCTCGTCCAGCGCATCGTCATGCCGGGTCCAGCCGCCGAACAGGAGATGAAAGCGGTAGGGATTGGCCATGGCCCAGGCGATATGATCGCGCGCCAGCGCGCGTAGCGCGCCGAGCGGACTGGCGGCCTGCTCGACGATCCCTGCCATCATGCCCCGCCGCACGGCGAATTCGCGCACCGCGACCGCCGCCAGCAGCGCTTCCTTGTCGCGGAAATGTTTGTAGGGCGCGTTGTGCGACACGCCCGCGCGCTCGCCCACGCCGCGCAGGGTGACGCCGTCCGGGCCGGAGTGGTCGAGCAGATCCGCCGCTGCATCCAATATCGCATCGCGCACCGAAGCCATGGCCAGTCCCTGCCGGGGCAGGTTGACAACGTCAACGTGAATGCGCTTAGGTTGACACTGTCAACCAAGAGGTGAGTCGTGGGGAAACGGGCGATCTTGCAATCATTCCGGCTGATCGCGGGGATGCTGGCGACGACGATGGCGGTCCAGGCGCAAGCGGCCTGCGCGCCGCCCGCCGGCTTTGTCGATCGGCCCGCACCGGCGGTTCTGCCGTTCGATCGGCTGGCTTCGCATAGCGAGAGCGTGACCATCGACCGTCCGCTGGCCGTGGTGCTGCGCATCGTCCAGGCGACGCCGCTGAAGGACGCGATCGATCACCGATCCAGCCTGCCGGGCGTATCGGGTACGCATATGCTGACGCCGGGCGATTTCGATCGGCCGGGCGCGCGCCGGCTGACCTGCCTGACCGACGGATCGACGGTGGAAGAGCAAATCCTGGTGAACCGCTCCGGCACCGGCGCCGCCATCTTCCAATATGTGGTCTGGAATTACACGACCGAGCGGGCACGCCCGATCGATTATGGGGTCGGCCGGTTCGTGCGCACCCAATCCAGCGACGGCCGCACCCACACGCGCTGGACCTATGGCTTCGCGTTAAAGCAGGACCGGTTTCCGGGAAGGCTCGGCGGCTTCGGCGAATTCCTGTTCCGCAAATTCTTCCTCGAGCGCGATTATGCGACGATGATGCGCAACTCGCTGGCCGGAGAAAAAGCGCGCGCGGAGCAGAGGTGATCGTGCGGCCTCAGGCTTCGAGCCGATGGCGATAATGGGCGAGCACCGGCGCCGCGCCATCGGGTGAGAGCGCGACCTCCGCGCCCATATGCGCCTCTTCGGCGGCGGGTTTCGCGCGCTCCGCCATCTGTGCTTCGTAGCGCGCGACCGCGGACCAGCCCTCGCCCGAGGTGAGTGCCTCGGCGAGGTCGGCGGCATCGGCCAGCGCCAGATTCACGCCTTCGCCCGCGAAGGGCGACATGAGGTGAGCGGCATCGCCGAGCAGGGTCAGGCCGGGCCGGCTTTCCCAGACATGGCCGATCGGCAAGGCCTGGATCGACCGGACCGCGATCAGTTCGCCGACCTCGATCATCCGCGTGAGCGAAGGTGCCCAACCGGCAAAGGCCTCGCGCATAAAGGTGCGGACCTGATCGGCCGACAGGGCTTCGAGCCTGCGCGCTTCCTCTTCCGGCGTGCGCAGCGCGGCATAGCCGCGGATATGCTGGTGGCCGTTACGCTGCGCGACGAGCGCGCGGTTGTTGCCGACCGCGAACATCTTGCCGCCGCCGGCCAATTCATCGACTTCAGGATAAAGCCGGGCGTCGAAGCCGAGTTCGATGAAGGTGATGCCCTCATAAAGGGGCTGCGCATCTGACAATAAGGGGCGCACGCGCGACCAGGCGCCATCCGCGCCGACGACGATGTCGAAATCCTGGGGCTCGCCATCGAGGACGACGCGCCAGCCATCGCCATTGGGGAGGATCGCCTCGACCTTGCTGCTCCAGCGCACGCTTCCGGGCACGAGCGCGTCGAGCAATATCTGGCGGAGCGCGGAGCGATCGATCTCGGGCCGCTCCTCGCCCTCTCCGTCATGATCGAACAGGATATTGCCGTCGGGATCGTAGAGCCGGTCCCCCTGATCCTCGGGCCGCGCATGCGCCAGGAAGGCTTCTTCCAGCCCGGCGAGGCGGATCGCGCGCAGCCCGGTGTCGCCATGCAGATCGAGCGAACCGCCCTGCGGCCGTTCGTCGGCATGCGCGTCGCGTTCGAGCAGGACCGGGGCGAGGCCGCTGATCTGCAGCAGACGGGCGAGCATCAGGCCGCCGGGGCCGCCGCCGATGATCCCGATACGAGGGGCACTTGTCACGACTTGATCCTCCATTTACATAGGAGCCTATACAATAAACATAGGACGCTATGCAATGGCGATCGACGATTGGCATGCCGACAAAATGCCGGGCCATTATTTCAGCCGGATCGCGCGCGGCATGATGCGGATCGGCGACCTGCGCTTGCGCGAACTTGGTTTCGCGACCGCCCAGCTTCCCGTGCTGACCGCGCTCAAGGACGGCGCGAAACTGTCGCAGACCGAGCTGGCGCGCTGGGCCAAGGTCGAGCAGCCGACCATGGCGCAATTGCTGTCGCGGATGGAGCGCGACGGCCTCATCCGGCGCGAGCCCGATCCGGCCGACCGGCGCAGCAGCCTGATCGCACTGACCGACGATGCGCGCGCCAGATTGCCGGCGGGCCGGCAAATCCTGATTCAGGGCAACAAGGATATCACACGGGGCCTGTCCGAGGACGAAATGGCGACGTTGCTCTCGTTGCTGGAGCGCGTACTCGCGAACGTCGAGGCGTTAGAGGCTTAGAACCGACTACCCCAAGCCCGTCATTCCCGCGTTCGCGGGAATGACGGGAATTACTAAGCCGAGCAGCCTATTCGGTTGGCCGCCGCGTAAACCCATCGACCGGCTGCAATTCAGCCTGCCGCGCATCGATCCGGTCGACGCGCGAGGCGGGCGAGCCTTCGCGCAACCGGTCGGTGAGGCGCTCGACCAGGTCGGGCTCGCCTATCGCATAGACTTCGACACTCCCGTCGCGTCGGTTGCGCACCCAACCCGATACGCCGATCGCGCGCGCGGCTTCGATCGTCCAGTCGCGGAAGAAGACGCCCTGGACGTGGCCCTCGATCCGGATGCTCCGTGCAATCATATGGAGGGAAAGCCTGCCGGTTGATCCAGGTTCCGGATCAGGCTTCGGCAGAGAGTGCCAGCAGGGTGTCACGCCTGGCGACAAGCTCGTCGAACGCGGTCTTGTCCGTCCCGCCCGCGATCGTCGCCATCGCCGCGTCCAGCCGCTCCCGCGCGCGCGGCGCGATTTCGCCGACACCGGCCACGCAGGCCTGCATCTCGGCCATGTCGCCGGAGCAATGGAGCCCGACGTCGCAACCGGCCGCGATCACGCCCGCCGCGCGATCGGTGAAACTTCCCTTGAGCGCGTGCATGCCGAGATCGTCGGACATGAGCAGATTGTCGAAGCCGATCCGGCCGCGAACGATCTCGCCGATCACCTTGGGCGACAGGCTGGCGCACTGATCCTTGTCCCAGGTGGTGTAAACGACGTGCGCGGTCATCGCCATCGGCGCCCAGGCAAGCGTCTTGAACGGCGCGAGATCGGTTTCGAGTTCCTCGGCGGAGGCATCGACCACCGGCAGCTCGATATGGCTGTCCGACATCGCGCGGCCGTGGCCGGGGACATGCTTGACCACACCGACCGCCCCGCCCGCCTTCAGTCCTTCGAGCGTGGCGCGGCCGAGGGCGGCGACGCGCAGCGGCTCGGTGCCGAGCGCACGGTCGCCGATGATGTCGTGCGCGCCGGGCTGGCGGACGTCGAGCAAGGGCAGGCAATCGACGTTGACGCCGACCTCGCGCAGCATCACCGCCAGCGCCTGGGCATTGGCGCGGATCGCCTCGATCGCGGACATCGGGCCGATATCGTAGAGTTTGTCGAAGTCGCTCCCACGCGGAAAAGCCGGCCATTCGGGCGGCTGCATGCGCGCGACCCGCCCGCCTTCCTGATCGATCAGGATCGGCACATCGTCGCGGCCCGCGATCGATCGAAGCTCGTCGGTGAGCGCCTTCATCTGCACGCGATCAGTGACGTTGCGCTTGAACAGGATGAAGCCCGCGGGTGCGACCTCGCGGAAGAAAGCACGCTCGTCGTCGGTCAAAGCCGGGCCGGCGAGGCCCAGGATCAACGGCGTCATCAATCGACCACGTTGCAGGTTTCGCCGGCGACCTTGAGCTGCGCGCACAGGCGCTTGGCGTCCCCGCCGCTCGCACGCAGGCGATAGAGCGTGGCATCGCCGACCTTGACCGGGGTGATCGACATATTGAGCGGCGCGAGCGTGCTGAAGCGCGTCGAGAGCGACTTCCACACCTGCTTGGCCTTGGCCTCGCTGCCGAGCGCGCCGAGCTGGATCGTGCCGCTGCCGCCGCTCGCCGAAGCCGGCGCGGACGGCGCAGCCGGGACGGGCGGCGCCTTGGCGACGGGCGCGGGCGGCGGCGCCTTCACCACCGGGGCCGAGGCGGCGGTCGGCGGCGCATAAGCGAGCGCGGGATGCGGCGGAACCTTGGGCGGCTGCGCGGGCGTGGCGACCGGAGGCGCGGCCGGAGCGCCCGGACGGGCGGCCACAGGCGCGGGTGCGGGCGCCGGTGCGGCGCTCTGGTCGCTGCCGGGGCGGGTGACGGGCTGTTCGGGAATCCGGGTGAGGTCGATCGGGCTGTCGATATCGGTGCCCGTGCCCATCTTGGCGGCGAGCACGTCGCCTTCATTGACCTGGAGGCCGCCGGGGTTGGCCGGCTTTTCCTTATAGGGTCCGGCAGGCGCGTGGATCACCTCGCCGATATCGGCGCTCGCGGCGCGATGGCGCTGCCACAGGATGAAGCCGCCGAAGAGGATGGCGAGCGCGACCAGGACGATCACGATCCACAGCGCAAGGCGGCCACCGCCGCCCCCGCCCGTCTCGGGATAATCGTCCTCGTCCTCGACCGGCTCGAGCCAGGGCAGGCGCTCGTTGCCGAGCGCTTCGCCGCCGAAACCGCGTCGGATCTCCGCCATCCCTTACATCTCCTCCGCCGCGGCGACGCCCATCACGCCGAGCCCGTTCCGGATAACCTGCCCGATCGCATCGGCAAGCGCCAGACGCGCAGCGGTGATCGCGGCATCGTCCGCGACGAGGAAGCGGCGGGACGGATCGTCGTTGCCGCGATTCCACAGCGCGTGGAAGGCGGCGGCGAGATCGTAGAGGTAGAAGGCGATGCGGTGCGGCTCGTGCGCATTGGCCGCGCCCTCGATGATACGCGGATATTGCGCGGTGAGCTTCACCAGCGTCAGCTCCTCATCGTCGAGCAGCGACAGATCGGCCTTCTCCGGCAACACGATCCCGGCCTCAACCGCGCGGCGATGAAGCGAGGCGATGCGGGCATGGGCATACTGGACGTAGAAGACCGGATTGTCCTTCGACGCCTCGACCACCTTGGCGAAATCGAAATCCATCTGCGCGTCGGCCTTGCGGGCGAGCATGGTGAAACGCACCACGTCCTTGCCCACTTCGTCGACCATGTCGGCGATGGTGATGAACTTGCCCGAGCGCTTGGACATCTTGACCGGCTCGCCCGCGCGCATCAGCCGGACCATCTGGACCAGCTTCACGTCGAACGGCTTCTCGCCGTGGGTCAGCGCCTTCACCGCCGCCTGGATGCGCTTGACCGTGCCGGCATGGTCCGCGCCCCAGATGTCGATCAGCATGTCGGCCGTCTCGGCCTTCTGCGCATGGTAAGCGAGATCGGTGCCGAAATAGGTGAGACCGCCATCGGCCTTGCGCACCGGGCGATCCTGATCGTCGCCGAACTGGGTCGCGCGGAACAGGGTCATTTCGGTCGGTTCCCAATCGTCGGGGAGCTCGCCCTTGGGCGCTTCGAGCACGCCTTCGTAGATCAGGCCTTCGCGGCGCAACCGATCGAACGCGGCGTCGACCCGGCCTTCATCCTGCACGGCGGCTTCGGACGCGAACACGTCATGATGGATGCCGAGCAAGGCCAGATCGGCGCGGATCATGTCCATCATCGCCGCGACCGCCTTGGTGCGGAACAGGTCGAGCCATTCGCTCTCGGGCTTGCCGACATAGGCGTCGCCAAATTCGGTGGCGAGCGCCTGCCCGATCGGGATCAGATAGTCGCCGGGATAGAAGCCTTCCGGAATCTCGATCGTCTCGCCGAGCGCCTCGCGGTAACGCAAATGCGCCGAGCGGCCGAGCGTCTGCACCTGCGCGCCCGCATCGTTGATATAATATTCGCGGATGACCTTGTGCCCGGCATATTCGAGCAGGGTGGCGAGCGCATCGCCGACGATCGCGCCGCGCGCATGGCCCATATGCATCGGCCCGGTCGGGTTGGCCGAGACATATTCGACATTGACGGTCTTGCCCTGCCCCATCGCCGAGCGGCCATAATCGCCGGCTTCGGTCAGGATCGTGGACAGCTCGTCGCGCCAGGTGCCGTCCGACAGACGCACGTTGATGAAGCCCGGGCCGGCAATCTCGACCGAGGTAACATAATCGAGCGCGGCGAGCTTCGGCTCAATCAGTCCGGCGAGCGCGCGCGGATTGGTGGCGGCGGGCTTGGCCAGCACCATCGCAGCGTTGGTGGCGAGATCGCCATGGCTGGGGTCGCGCGGCGGCTCGACCGTGACGTTGCGGCGATCGAGCCCGCGCGCGAGCACGCCCTCCGCTTCCAGCGCATCGAGCGCGGCGGCGAGATCGGCGGCGAAACGGGCGTAGAGCGTCGGCAAGTCGGCAGGTCCAGTGATAAGAGAAGGCGCGCTGTTAGCGGATGGCGGTGGCCACGTCACGCCAATCGACAGCGCTTTTCGGGAGCGTTATGCTCAAGCAACACAGTTTGGGGAATGAGATGCAAGGCCAGCCCACTTCGGCTTACGTCAGTCTCATCATTTATGCGGTGGTGATTTGTCTGGTGCTGGTTCTTCGTGGTCGGCGTGTCGGTCGACACCAGCCGTTGCGGGTTGAATTTCTGTGGATCGTGCCGGCGATCTATGCAGCGGGGGCTGCTGCCTTTCTGTATGAGACCCCGCTCCATGGAATTGATTGGCTTTGGGCTGCGCTTGCATTGGGCGCAGGAGCCGTTGCGGGGTGGTGGCGCGGCAGCTCCATTCACATCAGTGTGGATCCGGAAACGCATACGCTCAACCAAAAGACCTCTTGGGCGACGATGGGCTTCGTGCTGATCCTCGTTCTGGTCCGCCGCGGCTTGGGTTTCGAGGCGATGTCACACGGTTTCAACCCCCGTTTAGTCGTCGATCTGCTTATGGTGTTCGCGCTTGGCCTATTGTCAGTAAGCCGGCTGGAGATGTTTCTGCGGGCGCGGCGCTTACTCAAAGAGGCGCTGACGGAGACGTTCAGCTGAGCAAGGCACCGAGCGCGACCTTTATCCGCGAGCATCTGCCGCTGCGGCCGGTGCCGTTCGTTCCGGAGATCAGGCTCCACAAGGCGGATCCGCACAGCGGGCTCAACCGGCTGGCCCAAACCGACCCCGATTTCGGCAGCCCCTATTGGGCGCATTATTGGGGCGGCGGGCTGGCGTTGGCGCGGTATCTGCTCGACCAGCCGGCTTTGGTGGCGGGGCGCAGCCTGCTCGACCTTGGCACCGGTTCGGGCATCGTCGCGATTGCGGCGTGCCTCGCCGGTGCGAGCCCGGTGAAGGCGGCGGACGTCGATCCTTATTCCGTCGCGGCTGCCCGGCTGAACGCCGAGGCCAATCTGGTCTCAATTGAAACCGTCCTCGGCGACCTCACCTTTGCGACGCCACCGCACGTCGAGGTGCTGGCGATCGGCGATCTGTTCTACGATGCGGATGTCGCCGCGCGCGTGCTGCGCTTCGCCCAAGCCAGCGCAGCCCAGGGCACGTTGGTGCTGATCGGCGACCCGCGCCGCGCGCATCTGCCGCTCGCCCTGTTGGAGGAAGTGGCAGCCTATTCGGTGTCCGAATTGAGCGGCGCGACCGGCCACAATGCCAAGCCGGCCTGCGTCTATCGGCTGCGCGCCTAACCGATCGTATCGATCCAGGCCGGCAGATCGGCGAGGCGGTCGAGTTGGCGGAAGCGGGGATGCGCTTCGGGCGCGGCGGCACTTTCGTGAACCCAGCCGCCCTCCTGCGGGATGAAAGCAGCCCACGCCCCGGCCTCGAGCGCGGGGCGCACGTCCGACCGCATCGAATCCCCGGCCATCATCGCGCGCTCCGCCGCGACGTCATAGCGGGCGAACAGGCGGCGGAAGGTATCGGCATTCTTGTCGCTCACGATCTCGATTCCGCTGAAGCGGTCGCCGAGACCCGAGGCGGCGAGCTTGGCCTCCTGATGGAGCAGATCGCCCTTGGTCACGAGCACGAGCCGGCCGCGATCCGCGAGCGCGGCAAGCGTATCCTCGACGCCATCGAACAATATGACCGGATGATCGAGCAAGGCGCGGCCCGCCGCCAGGATCGCCGCGACCAGATCCTTCGAGAGATTGTCGCCCGCCAGTTCGACCGCGGTCTCGACCATCGACAAGGTGAAGCCCTTGGCGCCATAGCCGTAAAGCTTGAGGTTACGCGCCTCGCAGGCGTTCAATGTGTCGCGGGTGACATGCGCCTCGGCGAACGGCGCCAGCATCGCCAGCAGGGCATGCTCGGTCGCGTTGAAGTGGCGCATATTGTGCCACAGCGTGTCGTCGGCATCGAGGCAGATGAGGTCGATCGGCATGACGCGGCCTTAACCGCGCCGGCAGCGCTCAGCCAATCAGAAACCGAAGGCGGACGAGGAGGAGTCCGAGCTGTCGACCTGGTCGAACAGCGACAGCGATCCTTCGGTGACGACCTTGGCGGCATTGTCGCGGAACTGCTGGGTCCAGCCGCGTGCCTGGCGTTCTTCCGGGCTCATCGCATCATATTGGGTGACGAGGCTCTGGCTGTAGCTCGACAGGCTGCTCATGCTCATGCCGCCCGATATGGCGGACGCGAAATCGTTCTTGGTCTGCTGATCGAGCGCGGTCTTGGCGGCGCGCTGTTCGGCGGGAGTGAACTGGTTGCCCTGGTTGAGCACGACCGCCGACAAGGCTCGGCCGCTCAGCTGGCTGAAATTCGCGGTCTGCGGCTTACCCGCCGCCTTTTCCGCGGCATATAAAGTGTCGAGCGACGAACGGACCGTGTTCGCCAGATCGGTGAAATCCGTGGCATTGTCGTCAGCCTCGGCCGCCGCTGCCTGCGCATTGGGCGAGATGCTGACGCCGTCGTCGTCGGTCGAGGAGCCAGTGGTAGCGGGCGTCGTCGCACCCGAACTGTCGCCTTCCAGCTTGGCGATCGCCGCGCTGTAGGTGGCGCTGGTATAGGACGTGGTGGACTGGGTGCTGCTGCCGGAAATCAGGGACCAGAGCGACATGGACGCTTCTCCGCGTGGAATGACGCCGCGCTAAAGCGGTCTGGTTAACAAGAAGGAAACCATGCGGCGGGTTGAGCGGCGGCCGGCTAGACGCCTTCCGGCATGTCGACCGGGCCAACCACATCGCGATAGCGCGCGACCGCGTAGCGATCGGTCATGCCGGCGATGAAGTCACCGATATGGCGGGTGCGGGCAGGTTCGTCCTGCGGCAGGCGCGCGCGCCAATCCTCCGGCAGCGCAGCGGGATCGGTCATATAGGCCTGGGTCAGCCCACCGACGATCGTGCGTGCCTGATCCGCGACCGCGAGCTGCTGCGGGTGGTGATAGAGTTTGGCATACATGAAGCGCTTCAGCTCGCGCTCGGCCGCCGCCATTTCGGGTGAGAAGGCGATCAAAGGCGCGGGCGCGGCACGGACATCGTCGATCGAACGCGGGCCGGCGGCGTCGATCCGGCGGCGGCTTTCGGCGAGCAGATCGGCGACCATCCGGCCGATCTGATCGCGGATCAGTTCGCCGAGCAGATCCGCGTCGCTGCTGTCCGGCCAACGGTCGCGCGCATTGGCCCAGCCTTCCGCGACCACTGGAATGGTGCGGGCTTCGTCGATCGACAGCAGTCCGGCGCGGATGCCGTCGTCGATATCGTGATTGTCGTAGGCGATATCGTCGGCAAGCGCGGCGACCTGCGCTTCGAGCGAGGGCTGGCCGGACAGATCGAGCGCCCAGTCGGCATCGATCTCGGCCAGCGCCCAGCTGGGGTTCGCGATCGGGCCATTATGCTTGGCGAGTCCTTCCAGCATCTCCCAGCTCAGGTTGAGGCCGGGATGGTGGACATAGGGGGAATCCAGCCGCGTCAGCGTGCGCAAGGTATGGGCGTTGTGATCGAAGCCGCCGGCATGCACCATCGCCTCTTTCAGCGCATCCTCGCCGGCATGGCCGAAGGGCGGGTGGCCGATATCGTGGGCGAGGCACAAAGCCTCGGTCAGATCCTCGTTGAGGCCGAGCGCGCGGGCGATGGTGCGGCCGATCTGCGCGACCTCGAGGCTGTGGGTGAGACGCACGCGGAAATGATCGCCGTCGGGCGCGACAAACACCTGCGTCTTGTGGCGCAGGCGACGGAACGAGATCGAATGGACGATGCGGTCGCGGTCGCGCTGATACTCGTCGCGCTGGCCGCGCGCGGTGGCGGACGAGAGCGGGTAGCGGCGCCCGCGGCTGTGCGCGGGATCGGCAGCATAAGGGGCGAACGCCATGCGGGGCAGATGGCGACCGGCGGCGCGATTGTCGAGGGGCGGTTCCTGGAAGATAAGGGCCAGCTGCCAAGATTGAGAGCGGAGGCTAAGATGCGCCCTACCCTGTTCTACCGGATCGCCGCGATCCTGTTGCTGCTGTTCGCCGCGGGCCACACCTTTGGCTTCCTGAGCTTTCTGCCCGCGTCGGCTGAGGGACAGGCCGTCGTCCACGCAATGGCGACGCCGCTGTCGGAGGACGGCGCGCGCTTCAGCTATGCCGGTTTCTATCGGGGCTTCGGCCTCTATGGCGGCATGGCCCTGCTACTGATGGCGGTCTGGGCATGGTGGCTGGGATCGCTCGCCCGGACCCTGCCGCGCGCGACGATCGTTCCCGGCATCGCGATGATGCTGTTCCAATTGGGCGGTCTCGTGCTGGCGCTGCTCTATTTCCCGCTGCCGCCGGTGATCTTCTCGGCCGTGTTGGTGTTCGTCCTGGGCGTGGCGGTGGCCGGCGCGGCGCGCTCGCAACCTTAGTCGACGCGTTCGACCGGATCGCCCGCCCTGGTTTCGACGCGGAAGGTGGAGAAGCCTTCCTTCTTGCGCTCGCCGACCCAATCCTGCGCCGCCTTCGACGACGCGAACGGCCCGATCAGCAGGCGGTTGGTGAAGCGGTAATGCATCGTCCAGGGCGAGCGGCCGGCGAGTTGCGACGGCCACCGGCTTTTCTGCTTGTCCCATTCCTTACCCAAGTCGCGCTTGTTGGCGCCGCCCGCGATCTGGACCCAATGGCGCGCCGGATTCTTGCGCGCGACCTCGCGGGCCTCGGCCTCTTCCTCGCGCTTCGCTTTGGCGGCGGCTTCGGCTGCCTGGCGACGCTTGTCGGCGGCGCGCGTCCTGGCGTCGAGCTTCGCCTGTGCGGCGGAGTTGACCTGCGGTTCCTGCGCGGGCGGCGCCGATATAGCCTGCGACGCGGCGGCGACCTCGGCGAAAGTCTGGACGGGCGCGGAGGGCGGCGCGAGCGTGGCGCGATCGACCTGGATGCGGGGCGCGGCGACGACGACGGGTTTGACTTCGGGCGGGGTCTCGCCCGGGAAGCGCCCGAAATGAACCGCCGCCGCCTTGTCCGATTGCTTGAGACCCGCGAGCCGGGGCAGATAGGGATTGAGCTCGGCGACCTGATCGGGCGGCAGCACGAGCGAGGCGTCGTGTTGTGCGTCGGCGAGATCGCCGGTCAACGCATAGACGAACACGCGGTCGCGCCATGCGGGCACGTCCTGCTTGCGCAGCAGCGGATCGAGCGTCGCCAGCGCGGAGACGCGGTCGCCGGCAATGGCATAGCTCAATGCGAGCCGGCGGGTGACCTCGTCGCTGGGCTTGGTGCGCAGCGCGAGGCCGTAATCGGCCTGCGCGCGTTTGGGCGCGCCGCGCAGATCATAAGCCAGCCCGCGATCGGCGGCGATGTCGGCCTGGTTCACGCCGAGCGTCACCGCTTCGTTGAACAGGCGCAGCGCGGCGCGGGCATTGCCATTGGCCAGCATCGTGCCGGCAAGCCCGGCCTTCACCGGGCCGTTCTTGGGATCGAGCACGTCAGCGCGCGAGAAGAAGCCGGCGGCGGCGTTGGTGTCGCCGACATCGAGCGCGGCGCGGCCGGCGCCGATCAACGCGACCATGTCGTCGGGCGTGGCGGCGAGGATGCGCAGATAGCGTGACAGTGCCTCGGCGCTATCGCCGCGCGCGGCGGCGGCCTGCGCGAGCTGGAGCGCGTCGGGGGCGAGCTGCTGCGGCGCCTCGATCGGCTGCATCTCCCCCTCCTCCTGCTGCTGTTGCGCGTGAAGGATAGCAGGCAGGGCTGCGAGAGCGGCGGCAAGCGCCAGCAGGCGGATCTTCGGAACCGGGAACACGGCGCAGGTCAAAGCCGGAGCGCGGCCAAGTTGCAAGAGGTGCAATGCGCGCCGTCGCTCAGGCGTTGCGGCGCAGCGACGGAAGAGCCTCCTCCCCTCCCGCAAGCGGGAGGGGAATAAGGAGCAGACTTACTGGTTGCTCTGGCGGTTGAGGAAGCGCGGAATGTCGAGCGGATCCCGCGCGCCTTCTTCCTCTTCTTCCTCATCGGCGGTGCCGAGCTTGGACGAACCGCGCGCCATGCTCGACATGCGCTCGAACAAGGTGCTGCCACCGCGCGACGGCGCGGGATCGGCCGCGACCGGGGCAGCTTCCTCCTCGTCATTGTCCTGCAGCCAGCGGCGCGGGCCCGATGCGCGGGCGGGCGCGGCTTCGGCGGCGTCTTCGTCGAACGCGGCGATCGCCTCATGCTCCTCCGGGGTCGCGCTGACCTGGGTCTCTTCGCCCAGCACCAGTTCGTCCTCATCATCCTCGACGTCGAGCGCCGGCGCCGGGGTGGCCGGCTCGGCGAGATCGAGCGTCGGCGCTTCGAGCGGTGCGATCGGGGTCCGTGCGACGGCCGGCTCCGAACCCGGAATGCGCACTTCGGTACGGCTGCGCGACGGGAAGCTGAACGACTTGGCGGGCTCGGGCATGTTGGCGGCGTCCGCCTCGATCCCGGTCGCGACGACCGAGACGCGGATTTTGCCGTCGAGATCGTTGTTGAACGCCGAACCCCAGATGATGTTCGCGTCCGGATCGACCAGATCCTTGATGTGGTTGGCGGCTTCGTCGACCTCGAGCAGGCGCATATCCTCGCCGCCGGTGATCGAGACGATGACGCCCTTGGCGCCCTTCATCGAAACCCCGTCGAGCAGCGGGTTCGCGATCGCCTTTTCGGCGAGGATATGCGCCTGCTCGTCGCCGGCGGCCTCGCCCGTGCCCATCATCGCCTTGCCCATCTCGCTCATGACGGAGCGGACGTCGGCGAAGTCGAGGTTGATCAGGCCCGGCATGACCATCAGATCGGTGATGCCGCGCACGCCCTGCTGCAGCACCTGATCCGCCATCAGGAAGGCTTCCTTGAAGGTCGTGTTCGGGTTCGCGATCAGGAACAGGTTCTGGTTCGGGATCACGATCAAGGTATCGACGTGCTTCTGCAGTTCCTGGATGCCGGCCTCGGCCGAGCGCATCCGGCGCGAACCTTCGAAGCTGAACGGCTTGGTGACGACGCCGACGGTGAGGATGCCCTTTTCCCGCGCGGCCTTGGCGATCACGGGCGCGGCGCCGGTGCCGGTGCCGCCGCCCATGCCTGCGGCGATGAAGCACATATGCGCGCCGTCGAGCGCCTTTTCGACCTGCTCCATCGTCTCTTCGGCGGCGGCGCGGCCGATTTCGGGCCGCGAGCCGGCGCCGAGGCCCTGCGTAATCTTCATGCCGAGCTGGATGCGGCTTTCGGCGGGCGAGGCGTTGAGCGCCTGCGCGTCGGTGTTGCAGACGATGAAATCGACCCCCTGCACCTCGGACGCGATCATGTTGGCGATGGCGTTGCCGCCTGCACCACCGACCCCGATCACGCTGATGCGGGGCTTAAGCTCATCGACCTCGGGCCGGAGGAATTCGATCGCCATCTTAGTCTCCATTCATCAGCGGAACGCCGCGTTTCGGTAAAGTGCCTCAAGTGATTCGCGGGCGCGAGAGCTTTTTAAGGTTAACGGTATCTTTTCGTGTGGATCGTTTCCCAAAAGATTCAGTCTCGCGCCTCAATAATTGCTTCTGACGGCCGCAATCAGCCGCTGAACCATGCCCGATGGGGACATGCGGGTGATCGGCTGGGGGCCCTGAACGATGCGCAGATCGATCGGATCGGACGCCGCGTAGAGGACCAGACCGGCCAAAGTGGAAAAGCTCATGCCCGAATGCGCTTCCGGCATGCCGATCAGTCCGCGCGGACGCCCGACGCGGACCGAACGGCCAAGCACGCCCTGCGCATAGTCGGCGATACCCTTCAATTCTGCCCCGCCGCCGGTGAGCACCAGCCGACGCGCGATAGGCCCGGTGAAGCCGAGGCCCTTCAGCGCCTCCTCGATAGCGGCGAACCAATGTTCGAGCCGCTGGCGAATGACCGAGATGAGTTGGGCGCGGCTGATGCGGAGCGGCTCGGCGCCGTCCGGGCCGCCCGCGACCTCAATCATCTCGTGATTGTCGCGCGGGCTCGTCTGGGCCGAGCCGTGGAAGCATTTCAGACGCTCGGCCTGCGCGCGGCGCATGCCGAAGGTCGAGGCGATATCGTCGGTGATCTCGCCCGCGCCGAGCGGCAGTGACGCGAGACCCACGAGAAGGCCGCCCGCGAACAACGAAACGTTGGTCACGCCCGCGCCCAGTTCGACCAGGGCGACGCCGAGCTCGCGTTCCTCTTCGCTCAGGCACGCCATCGCGGTCGCGATCGGCGAGGCGACGATCGACTTGACCGCGAGATGGGCGGAGCGGACGCACAGATCGAGATTGCGGACCGGCGACGGATCGGCCGAGACGACGTGGATATCGACACCGAGCTTTTCGGCATGGAGCCCGAGCGGCTGGCGGACGCCGTTGAGGCCATCGAGCGTGTACAATGCGGGCTGGGCGTGGAGCACCATCCGCCCTTCCGGGTCGATCGAATTGCGGCCGGCATTGAGCAGTTCGTCGATGTCCCGCTGCTCGATCCGCTGGCCGCCGAGCGCGACCTCGACCGAAGCGACATCGCTATAGAGGCCGCCCGCCGAGAAGCTGACCCATACCTCCTCGATATTGGTGCGCGCGATCCGTTCGGCCTGCTCGACCGCCTCGCGCACCGCATGTTCGGTACGCTCCATATCGGTGATGAAGCCGTGCTTGACGCCGCGGCTCTCGCGCTGACCGGTGCCGAGCACCTGCAGCCCGCCCTCGGCCGGCTGGGCAATGAGCGCGGCGATCTTCGACGAGCCTATATCGACTGCGGTGATCAGGCCTTCGGCGCGGGGCTGTGCCATTATGCGGGTACGCTCCTCATGCCGGCGTCGAGGAGGTTGCCGCGGCCGGATCGGCCGGCGGCGGCGGTGGGGTCGGATCCTTGATCCTCTCGCCCGGATCGGACGAGGTGCGCACGACCATCCTGGTGGGGTCGCGCATGTCGATGCGGACATAGCCCTGGCCGAGCAGGCGCGCTTCCTGATCCTTCTTGGCGAAGGTCGCGAGCGCCTTGAGCGCTTCGCCGTCGCCTTCGGGCAGCGACAGGGTTTCGCCCGACTGGAAGCGCAGATCCCAGCGGCGCTGGCCGACCCAGGTCGCGCCATCGATCAACTGCTTGAGCGGCGCCTGGCTGGCGATCAGCGCCTGGAGCGCACCGATATGGCCTTCGACGCCGTCGCCGATCACGAGCGGCAACTGGACCGGCATGGTGTGCGCGTCGACCGCGGCGAGGACATGGCCCTGCGCGTCGATCAGCGAAAGCTGTTGGTTGCGCTGGAGCACGGCGGCGGGAACGCGCTCGACCAGATCGATCGCGAGCGTATCGGGCAGGCGACGCGAGACGCGCGCATCCTCGATCCAGCCGAGCTGAAGCAGTTGCGAGCGGAGCTGGCTCAAATCGACCAACGGCATGTCCTGGCCGTGCGCTTCGGACACGATGCGATAGACGGTGTCGCGATCGACCTGCTTGAGGCCGGTCAATTGGATGTTGCGGACGACGAAGCCCATCCGGCCGAGCCCGTGCGCGGTCGCCATGCCGGTCATCTGCGGCACGCCCATCACGATCAGTCCGCCGATCACCGCCGCCACGGCGATGATGCCGAACGACCAGTTGCGGACGGTCCGCACCAGCCCTTCGGGCAAGGGAATACGCGGCAGCATGCCGTCCTTGGTCTTGGCCGGGGGACGACGCCGGGCGGCGGGCTTGCCACGCGCGGGCGCGCCACGGCCGCTGCGCGTCGTGACCTGGGCGCGCGCCCGGCTCATTTCAGCGCCTCGTCGATGATGGTCTGGACCAGCCCCTTATAGGTCATGCCGACCAGCTTCGCCTGTTCGGGGACGAGGCTCAAGGGGGTCATGCCGGGCTGGGTGTTCACTTCGAGCAAATAGAGGCCGTCGACGCCCAATTCGTCGTCCCAGCGGAAGTCCGACCGCGACGTGCCCTTGCAGCCGAGCAGGCGATGCGCGCGCAGCGCCATGTCGAGGCAGGCGTCGGCGATATCGGCGGGAATGTCGGCCGGGCAGACGTGAAGCGTCATGCCGTCAGTATATTTGGCGTCGTAATCGTAGAAGCCGCTCTTGGGCTGCAATTCGGTCACGCCCAGCGCGCGATCGCCGACGACGGCGGTGGTAAGCTCGCGGCCGCGAATGAAGGGTTCAGCCAGCAGTTCGTCGAAATGCGCCCAGGGGCCTTCGACGTTGCGGCCGATCGGATTGCCGTAATTGCTGTCGTCCTTGACGATCGCGACGCCGACCGACGAGCCTTCGTTGACCGGCTTCAGCACATAAGGCCGCGGCATCGGATCCGCCGCGAACAGGCTTTCCGATTTGACCATAAGCCCGTCGGGCATGCGGATGCCGTGGGGGACGAGCTCGTTCTTGGTGAGCTGCTTGTCGATCGCGATGACCGAGGTGGCGAGCCCCGAATGGGTATATTTAAGGCCCATCAGATCGAGCATGCCCTGGACGGTGCCGTCTTCGCCGGGCGTGCCGTGGAGCGCGTTGAAGACGACGTCGGGCCTGGCCTCGTGCAGGCGCAAGGCGACGTCGCGGTCCATGTCGATCCGGGTGACGCGATGGCCGAGGCTTTCGCACGCGCTGGCAACGCCCTCGCCCGACACAAGGCTGACCTCGCGCTCGGACGACCAGCCGCCCATCAGGACCGCGACGTGGAGCGCCGTCACGAATTCAGTCTCCGCTCGTACAAGGGAGGTTGGGCTTCGCGGACGGAATCCGCGCAGCCGGCATCCCAGGGAAACAGGCCGTCGCGCGCGCCTGGCCAGACGATCTGGAAAGCTTCGGACATCTCGATGCCCGAACGACGTCGCTGATACCACATGGCGGAATTGAAATGGTCGCGGTCGATATTCTCGGCGGCGACCTTGCGGGCGACGCAAAGATGGCCTTGGAGGAGCCCATCGATGGACGTCCCATCGGCCAGACGCAGTCCGTCGCGACACAAGCGCAGTGTCTCGTTGACCATGAAGCCCATCATGTCATTCGACAGGCCGAACACGATCACCTCGGGTTGCCCGACCGTATCGGGAAACCCGACGGAATAAGCGAAATTCGGGTCTTGTCCCTCGGGGTCGAATACCATCGTGATGTGGCAACCCGTCCGCTCGATATTATCGAGGATGCTTTGCTCGTAAGCGGTGAGTGAGGCGACGCTCATGCCGCCCTCCCCACACGCTGGATTTCCCATTCGAGCGTCACGCCGCTGTGGGCCTTTACCCGGCGCCGGACTTCCTCGCCCAGTTCCTCGATCTCGGCGGAGGTCGCCGAGCCGAGGTTGAGCAGGAAGTTGCAATGCTTTTCCGAAACCTGCGCGTCGCCGATCTGGAGGCCACGGCAGCCGGCTTCGTCGATCAGTTTCCAAGCCTTGGCGCCGTCGGGATTCTTGAAGGTCGAACCGCCGGTGCGGCTGCGCAACGGCTGCGAGGCTTCGCGTTCGGCGGCGATGCGGTCCATCTCCACGCCGATCGCGGCCTTGTCGCCGGGGGTGCCTTCGAACAAAGCTTCGACGACGACCGCGCCCTCGGGCACGTCCGAATGGCGATAGGTGTAGCCAAGCTTCACGGCAGGCCAGGTTTCGACGCTGCCGTCGCGCAGCACCAAAGTCGCCTCGATCAATATGTCGCTCGCGTCGCGGCCATAAGCGCCGGCGTTCATGCGGACCGCGCCGCCGACGGTGCCGGGAATACCGCGCAGGAATTCGAGACCGGCGATGCCCGCATCGCGCGCGGCGCTGGCGACGGTGATGCCGGGCGCACCCGCTCCGGCGCGCACGCGATTTCCTTCAATTGCTATCGCGGCGAAGCGCTTACCGAGCCTTATCGTCACGCCGGGAATTCCCTCGTCCCGAACAATGAGATTCGATCCCAGACCTAAAACAAACACAGGATATCCCGGCGTGATGTCCGCAAGAAACCAGGACAGGTCGGTGACGTCCGCCGGCTCAAAAAGAATGTCAGCCTTCCCACCCGTTTTGAACCAAGTCAGCGGTGCCAGCGCGGCGTCACCTGTTACGCGACCACGCGGCGGCTTTTCTCGCGGGATGCGATCCGTAGTCACGACCCGGCGCGCGCCTTCTTGATCGCATCAGCGAGGCCAGCGGCCCATTTGGTGATGTCGCCCGCGCCGAGGCAGATGATCATGTCGTCGGGCCTGGCGACCTGGGCGAGTTCGATCGCGAGCGCGTCCGGCCCCGCTATCTCCTGCGCGACACGGTGGCCGCGCATCTTGAGACCATAGACCAGGGCCGCCGCATCGACGCCTTCGATCGGCTGCTCGCCGGCGGCATAGACCGGGGCGACATAGACGATGTCGGCGTCGTTGAAGGCGGTCTGGAACTCGTCCATCAGATCGTGCAGGCGGGTGAAGCGGTGCGGCTGGACGACCGCGATCACGCGGCCCTGCGCACCCTCGCGCGCCGCCGACAGCACCGCGCGGATCTCGACCGGATGGTGGCCATAATCGTCGATGATGGTGATGCCGTCGACTTCGCCGACCTTGGTGAAGCGCCGCTTCACGCCGCCGAACTTGGCGAAGCCGGTGCGGATGATCTCGTCCGGAACGCCCAGTTCGAGCGCGACCCCGATCGCGGCGAGGCTGTTCTGGACATTGTGACGCCCGGGCATGGGCAGCTCGATCCCCTCGATCGAGCGGACCGATCCATCGCGCTGGCGGATGATCACTTCGTAGCGGTTGCCGCCGGGGATCGGGGTGACGTTGACGCCGCGAATGTCGGCCTGGGCGGAGAAGCCGTAGGTGACGACGCGGCGATCGCGCACGCGCGGGATCAGCGCCTGGACTTCGGGGTGATCGAGACAGAGCAGGGCCGCGCCGTAGAAGGGCACATTCTCGATGAACTCAACGAAGCTGTCCTTCACCTTCTCGAACGAGCCGTAATGGTCGAGATGCTCGGGATCGATATTGGTGACGATCGCGAACGTGCCGTCGAGGCGGAGGAAGCTGCCGTCGCTCTCGTCGGCCTCGACCACCATCCAGTCGGAGGCGCCGAGGCGGGCGTTCGAGCCATAGCTGTTGATGATCCCGCCGTTGATCACGGTCGGATCGACCCCGCCCGCGTCGAGCAAAGCCGCGACCATCGAGGTGGTGGTGGTCTTGCCGTGCGTGCCCGCGACCGCGACGGTCGACTTGAGCCGCATCAGCTCGGCCAGCATTTCGGCGCGGCGGACGACGGGAACACGCTTTTCGAGCGCGAGTTCGACTTCGGGATTGCCGCGCTTGATCGCGGTCGAGGTGACGACCACCGCCGCGTCGCCCAGATTTTCCGCCTTGTGGCCGATCGCGACGTGGATGCCGCGCTTGCGCAGGCCCTCCACGACATAGCCTTCGGCGACGTCGGAGCCCTGCACCTTGTAGCCGAGATTGTGCATCACCTCGGCGATGCCGGACATGCCGATGCCACCGATGCCGATGAAATGGATCGTACCGATGTCGGTCGCGACGCCCCTCATGCTCCGGCTCCTCCGACGATGAGACCGGGCGCGACGATGGCTTTGGCGCGCTGATCGTCGCCGATCGCGTCCATCACCGGCGTGCGGCCGAAGCTTTCAATCAGATCGGCCAGATCCTCGGTCGCCTTGGGGCGCCCGCAGGCCTTGGCGCGGGCGGCTGCCGCGATCAGCGCTTCGGGATCGCCGACGATGCCCAGGATTTCCGAGGCGAGCCGTTCGGCGGTGAACTGCGATTGCGGGATGGCGCGTGCGCCGCCTTCGACCGCCATTTCGTGCGCGTTGGCGGTCTGGTGATCGTCCATCGCGCTCGGCAGCGGGACGAGGATGGCGGGGCGGCCGGCGACAGTCAGCTCGGCGATAGTCGAAGCGCCGGCGCGGGCGATGACGAGATGCGATGCGGCAAGCACGGAGGGCAGATCTTCCAGATAGGTGGTGAGTTCGGCGTCGAGCCCGAGTTGCTTATAGGCGGCGCGGACGGCGTCGATATCCTCGGGCCGGCATTGTTGCACGATCCGGAGCCGCGTGCGCAGGCTTTCGGGCAGCAGGCCGAGACCGGCGGGAACGACGCTCGACAGGATGGTCGCGCCCTGGCTGCCGCCGGTGACCAACAGATGCAGCGGCGTGTCGGGACCGAATTCGGGGAAACGCGCGCGGCCGATCGCCTTCACTTCCTCGCGTACCGGATTGCCGACGAGATGCGTCTTGGACGCGAATTTGGGCTTGAGCCGCTGGACGTGCGGGTAAGCGGTCGCGATCGCATCGACCCGGCCCGCCAGCAGGCGATTGACGCGGCCGAGCACCGCATTCTGTTCGTGGACCGCGGTCGCGACGCCCGCATCGAGCGCGCCGAGCAAGGCCGGCAGTGCGGGATAGCCGCCGAAGCCGATCACGGCGGTGGGCTCCAGTTGCTTGTAGAGCCGCCGTGCCATTTCGCGTCCGGCGCGGATGCCGAGCCAGGCCTTGAACCAGCCGAGCGGCCCGCCCGCGGGACGCCCTGCAGGCATGACGTGTGTTTCGATATCCGCGAACAGGCCGGGGATGCGCTTGCCGCGCTCGTCGGTGATCAAGGCAACGCGGTGGCCGCGGCGCGCAAGCTCACGCCCGAGCGCGTGCGCCGGGACCATGTGCCCACCGGTACCGCCGGCGGCGAGGACGAAGTGGCGCTGGATGCTCACTTGGCTTGTCCCAAGCCTCCCCAGGTCACGACATAAGGCGAGCGCATCAGATACGGATTCTTGCGCGTGAAGGCGAGCAGCAGCCCGAAGCCGATCGAGAGCGCGATCATCGACGAGCCGCCATAGGAGATGAACGGCAGCGTCATGCCCTTGGACGGCGCGAGGTGGACGTTGACCAGCATGTTGATGATTGCCTGCAGCCCGAACTGGGTGACGAGGCCGGCGCTGGCGAAGAACAGGAATTTGTCATCCTCGTGCAGCAGCCGGACGAAGGTGCGCACGACGATGGCGAGGAAGATCAAGGCGATGGCGAGGCAGGCGATCAGCCCGAATTCCTCGCCGATCACCGAGAAGATATAATCGGTGTGCGGCTCGGGCAGACCGAACTTCATCGTGCCAGCGCCCGGGCCACGGCCGATCAGCCCGCCATGCGTGATCGTGCGAAAGGCCGAGACCATCTGATAATCGTCGACCTGCTTCGACGCATCGCCGATCTTGAGGAAGGCGTTGATGCGCATCTGGGCCACGGGATAGAACAGATAGGCCATCACGATCGCACCGATGCCCGCGCCGCCGAGCGCGCCGAGCCACTTCATCGGCACGCCCGAAAGCGTCAGCAAAACCAGCCAGACCGAGACGAAGATCACCGCCTCGCCGAAATCGGGCTGCTTCATCAGAAAGGCGGAGATCACCGCGAGCAGGACGAAGCTGATCGGGACGACCGGCAGCTTGGCGTCCTTGTCCTTGAGCGACAGCAACCACGCGACCGCGACCGTGAACAAGGGCTTGAGGAATTCGGACGGCTGAACCTGGATCGGGCCGACGAAGATCCAGCGCTGCGCGCCATTCTTCTCGGCGCCGCCCATCACCGGGACCATGATCAGCATGATCATGAACAGAGCCGCACCGACCAGCGCCAGGCGCCGCGCCGCGATCTTGGGCATCATCGACACGCCAATCATCACCGGCACGGCGAGGCCGGTCCACATCAGCTGGCGCCAGAAATAATAACGCGCAGGCATGATGTGGGTCGCGTCCGAATAACGCTGCGCCGCCGCCGGCGCCGCCGCTGCCACCGCGATCAGGCCGATGCCGATCAGCAGGGTGACGAGCAGGAGCAGGACGCGGTCGATCTCCCAGAACCAGGTGCCGAGCGCGGAGCGGTCGCCACGGCCGAAGCGCTCACCGCGCCGCCGCGCGAGCGCGCGCCGCCGCAATTCCGACTGATCGAGCTTGGGTGCCATCGTCGCCATCAGAGCGCTCCCACCGCGGCACGGAAGGCATCGCCCCGCGCCTCATAATCCTTGAACTGATCGAACGAGGCGCAGGCCGGCGACAGCATCACCACCTCGCCCGGCTGCGCGGCCGCCGCCGCATCGTTGACTGCCTGCGCGAGCGTGCCGCTTTCGGTCACCGGCTTGCCGGCAATGCGCAAAATGTTCGCGAACATCGGCCCCGCCTGCCCGATCGTGTAGCCGGCGCGGACATGGCCAAAGAAGGGCGCGCAATCGTCGAGATCGTCGGTCTTGGGAATGCCGCCGAGAATCCAGTGGATCTTGGGGTAGGCCGCCAAGGCCGGCGCGGTCGCGGTGGCGTTGGTCGCCTTGCTGTCGTTGACGTAGAGCACCCCGCCCTTTTCAGCGACGCGCTCCATGCGGTGCGGCAGACCGGGATAGGTGCGCAGGCCCTGTTCTATGACGCCTTCCGCAAGTCCGAGTGCCTCGCAAGTCGCAATCGCGCAAGCGGCGTTCTGATGATTGTGTGGCCCTTGCAGAGCGGGCCAGTTTGCCTGCCTGTCGCGGTAATCTAACGCAAGCCACAGATTGGTGTTGGGAATAAGGGGCGCCAGCCAACGTTCGCCAAGATGCGGCTCGCCAACCACGGCATCATGGAGCGGCGCTTGCATTGAGAACAGGCGGAGCTTCGACGCTGTATAATCTTCGAACCCATCATAGCGATCGAGATGATCCGGCGTGATGTTGGTCAATACGGCGACGTCACAATCAAGGCTGAAGGTCAGGTCGATCTGGTAGCTCGACAGCTCCAGCACATAGACGCCGCCTTCCGGCAGCGGATTCTGGCTCAGAATGGGCAGGCCGATATTGCCGCCCATCAAGGTCGGCACACCCGCCGTTTCGAGAATGTGGTGGATCAACGCGGTCGTGGTCGACTTGCCGTTGGTGCCCGTGATGCCGACGACCTTGTGCGGCGGCAGGCTGGACCGGGCGAGCGCGAACAGTTCGATGTCGCCGATGACGGGGACATTGGCCTTGCGGGCATGGGCGGCGATCGGATGCTTGTTGAGCGGGACGCCGGGCGAGACGACGACGCCATCGAAGCCGGCCAGGTCGATTTCCAGCGGATCGGCGAAGGTCACGCCGGAGACGGCGTCGCGCGCTTCCTCGCGTGAATCCCAAGCCACAACCTCGGCGCCACTCGCCAGCAACGCCTCGACCGTCGCGACGCCGGAGCGCGCGAGACCGAGGACAATGTAGCGTTTGCCGCGAAAGGTGGGGCTTGTGATCACCGCAGCTTGAGCGTCGCGAGGCCGATGAGCGCGAGCACGAAACTGACGATCCAGAAACGGATCACAACCGTGGGCTCGCTCCAGCCGATCTGTTCGAAATGATGGTGGATCGGCGCCATCTTGAAAATGCGTTTGCCGGTCCGCTTGAAGAAGAAGACCTGCAGGATCACCGACACCGCCTCGATCACGAACAGGCCGCCGACGATGCCGAGCACGATTTCGTGGTGGGTCGCGACCGCGATCGCGCCGAGCGCGCCGCCGAGCGCGAGGCTGCCGGTATCGCCCATGAACACCGCCGCCGGCGGCGCATTGAACCACAGGAAAGCGAGCCCCGCGCCGATGATCGCGGCGGTCAGCAGCACGAGATCGCCCGCGCCGGGCACGTGCGGGATGCCGAGATAGACCGCGAACTTCGCATTGCCGACGAGATAGGCGATCACAAAGAAAGCGAGGCTGGCGATGATCACCGGCATCGTCGCGAGACCGTCGAGCCCGTCGGTCAGGTTCACGGCGTTTCCGAACGCGACCATCGTGAAGGCGGCGAACAGCACATAGAAGGGCCCGAGGTTGATCACCGGCCCGTTATAGAAAGGCAAATACAGCGTCGTGCTGTTGCCCGAGACGATGATCCACGCGGCGACGCCCGCGACGATGAATTCCATCAGCAGCCGCATCTTGCCCGACACGCCCTTGTGGCTGCGCTTGGTGACCTTGTCGTAATCGTCGAGGAAACCGATCAGGCCGAAGCCCAACGTCACCAGCAGGCACGCCCAGACGTAACGGTTGTTGAGGTTCATCCACAGCAGCATCGAGACCGTGACCGAGGTCAGGATCATGAGCCCGCCCATCGTCGGCGTGCCGACCTTGGCGAGGTGCGTCTGGGGCCCATCGGCGCGGATCGGCTGGCCTTTGCCCTGACGGACGCGCAGCCAGCCGATGAACTTCGGCCCGATGATCAGACCGAGGAACAGCGACGTCAGCGCCGCCGCACCCGCGCGGAAGGTGATGTAGCGGATCAGGTTGAGGACGTGAGGAAAGCCGAGATGATCGGCGAGCAGATACAGCATGTTCCTATCCCCCAGCCAAAGCGTCGACGACGCCGGCGAGCCCGACCGAATTCGATCCCTTGACGAGAACCGCGTCTCCGGGCGCAATCAGCTTGGAAGCCTGATCGGCGGCGGCAGCGGCGTCGGCCACATGGACGAAGTCGATCCGGCCCTCAAGCGCTTCGGCCAATGGTTTCATCTCCGTGCCGACAAGCAGTGCCAGATCGACGCCGGCTGCCGCGATCGGATCGGCCAGAGCGGCGTGATGGCGGCTTTCCTCGGGCCCAAGCTCGCGCATCGCGCCGAGGATCGCGACCTTGCGGCCGCTCTCCTGCCCGAGCATCGCGAGCGTCGCGCGCATCGAGGCGGGGTTGGCGTTATAGGCCTCGTCGATCAGCAAGGCGTCGCCGTCAGGCAGGCGGATCGTGATGCGGCGGCCGCGTCCGGGCAGGCCGGCCATATCGGCGAGCGCCAGACCGGCCGATCCGATATCACCGCCTGCCGCCTCGACCACCGCCAGCACCGCGAGCGCGTTGGTGATCCAATGTTCGCCCGGCGGGCCGACCGTGAAGCTCAATTCGCAACTGCGCAGCCGCGCCTGGACGAAGGTGCCGCGCGGGCCGGCCAGCCCTTCGCGGGCATGGACGTCGGCGCGCGGATCGCGGCCGAACGTGACGATCTGCCCGGCATAGGCCATCGCCGCCGCGATCAGCCGGTCGCGATGCGGGCTGTCATAAGGGATGATCGCGGTGCCGCCGGGTTCGAGCCCGCGGAAGATCTCGCCCTTGGCGTCGGCGATCGCGCTTTCGTCGGCGAAGAAGGCGCCGTGCGCGAGCGCGACGGTGGTCACCAAGGCGACGTGCGGACGGACGAGGCGGGTGAGCGCGCTCAGCTCGCCGGCATGGTTCATGCCCATTTCGAACACGCCAAACTTCGTCTCGCGCGGCATGCGGGCGAGACTCAACGGCACGCCGACATGGTTGTTATAGCTTTTGAGCGAACGGTGCGCCTTGCCCGGCGCCGCGCGATCGAAGGCGGCGAACAAGGCTTCCTTGACGCTGGTCTTGCCGACCGAACCGGTGACGCCGACGATCTTCGCCTGGGTGCGCTGGCGCGAGGCGATGCCCATCGCGTCGAGCGCACTGGTGGTGTTGGGCACGATGATGTGCGGTCCGGCCACCGGCTGCGATACGAGCACGCCCGCCGCGCCCTGCGCGAACGCCTGATCGACGAAGCGATGGCCGTCGGTGGTCTCGCCCTTGAGCGCGACGAACAGGTCGCCCGGCCCGACTTCGCGGCTGTCGAACGCGACGCCGCCGACGTCGAAATGATCGGACGCGCGGCCCTGGGTCGCGGCGGCGATCTCGGAGGAGGACCAGAGCGCCATCAGCCCGCGCACTCCCGCGCGACCTGGACGTCGTCGAACGGCAGGACGCGGTCGCCGACGATCTGGCCCTGTTCGTGGCCCTTGCCCGCGAGCAGGACGATATCGTGCGCGCCCGCCTCGGCGATGGCGGCGGCGATCGCTTCGCGGCGGCCGCCAATCTCGGTCGCCTCCGGCGCACCCGCCAGCACTTCGCGGCGGATGAAGCCGGGATCTTCGGAGCGGGGATTGTCGTCGGTGACGATGACATGATCGGCGAGACTGGCGGCGACATTGCCCATCAAGGGACGCTTGCCGCGATCTCGATCGCCGCCCGCGCCGAACATCACGATCAGGCGGCCGGCGGTGTGCGGGCGCAACGCCTGGATCGCGGCTTCGAGGCCGTCGGGCGTATGGGCGTAATCGACATAGATCGGCGCGCCGGCGCGGCTGATCGCGGCGCGTTCGAGGCGCCCGCGAACGGGCTGGACGCGGGCGAGCAAGGCGAAGATGTCGCCCAACTCGCCGCCCGTCGCGAGCACGAGGCCGGCGGCGGTGAGCGCGTTGGCGGCCTGATAAGCGCCGATCAAAGGCAGCTTGATAGTGTGGGACTTGCCTCCGGCCTCGATCGTGAGCGTCTGGCCGAGCTGGGTCGGCTGGCGGCCGACAATCTTCAGCGTCTCGCCCTTGGTGCCGAGCGAGATCAGGCGCAGCCCGCGTTCGGACGCGATCTCGGCGACGCGGGTCGAGGCGGGATCGTCCATCCACACCACCGCCGCGCCATCGGGCTCGATCACCTCGCTGAACAGGCGGAGCTTGGCCTCGAGATAGGCATGCATCGTGCCGTGATAATCGAGATGGTCGCGGCTGAGATTGGTGAAGGCGCCCGCCTGGACCGGCAGGCCTTCGGTGCGGAATTGCGACAGGCCATGGCTCGACGCCTCGAACGCAACATGGGTCACGCCCTCGCGGCGCAGGCCCGCGACGTTGGACAGGAAGGTTGCGATGTCGGGGGTGGTGAGGCCGGTCGAGACGCTGTCGTCGGCGGTGGTGACACCCAGCGTTCCGATCGAAGCGGCGTGGAAGCCGGCCATGCGCCAGAGTTGGCGCGTCAGCTCGACGGTCGAAGTCTTGCCGTTGGTGCCGGTGACCGCGACGACCCGGTCCGGGAACGGCGCGAAGAATTTTGCCGCCGCTTTGGCGAAGGCGCGGCGCGGTTCGGCATCGGCGATATGGACCGCCCCTTCCACCACCGCCTCGGGCCGTGCGAAAATCGCGACCGCACCGGCGGCGACTGCGTTGGGGATATAATCCTCGCCGTTCGACACGGTGCCGCGGAAGGCGCCGAAAACCGTGCCGGGCGCGACTTTACGGCTGTCGATCGCGAAGCCAGTGACGCGCGTATCCACCCCGTTTTGCGTATCGCCGATCAGCTCACTCAAGAACATTCTTGGACGGATCTTTCTTTTCAAGGATGAACGGCATTAGATCCGACACATCAATGTCCTGCGACAGGTCCGGCTGCACGCCCAGTAGCGGGCCGATCCGCGCGATGATCCGTTTGGCCAGCGGCGCGGTCATCCAACCCGCCGTCTTGAAACCGAAGGTTGCCTTGCTCGGCCGCGCATCGTCCAGCACGACCAGGGTCACATAGCGCGGATGATCCATCGGGAACACACCCGCGAACACGGTGATGTTGGCATTCTTGTCGTAGCCGCCGGACTGATTGACCTTTTCGGCGGTGCCGGTCTTGCCGCCGACGCGCAGGCCCGGCGCATTGCCGTTGGTGCCGGTGCCCTGCATCACGACCAGACGCATGAGTTGACGGATGCGCGCGCTGGTCGCCTCGCTGATCACGCGCTGGCCAGGGGTTTGTGCACCGGGCTGCTTCTTTAGCAGGGTGACGGGGTGCATCACGCCGCCATTGGCGAGTGCTGCAAAAACACGCGCGAGATGAAGCGGCGTCACCGCGATGCCGTGACCGAAGGAGGTGGTCATGACCGCGGACTGGCCCCATTGCGCCGGATATTGCGGCTGGCCGCGTTCCCGCAGCTCGATATCGGTGCGCTTGTCGAGGCCGAGCGTCTTGAAGAATGAATCGATATTCTGCGCCCCCAGCGCCAGCGCGATCTGCGAGGTGCCGATGTTGGACGAGAAGGTCATGATCTCGACCGTGGTGATTGGACGATGCTTGGGCTCATCGTCCTTGATCCTGAACCGGCCGACCTGCATCGGCACGGAAACGTCATAGGTCTTCGACCAGTCGGTGATGACGTTGTGCTCGATCGCGTTGGCGAAGGTGATCATCTTGAAGGTCGAGCCCAGTTCGTAAACTGCCTGCGTCGCCTTGTTGATCATAACCTGCTGATCGGACGGATCGACGCCCTTGAACGGCGCATTGGGGTTGATGTCCGGCAGCGAGGCCATCGCCAAGATCTCACCCGTATTCACGTCCATGACGATGCCGGCACCGCCCTTGGCCTGGGTCTCCGCCATGCGGCGCGCAATCTCGTTCTCGACCGCCGCCTGCACGCGCGTGTCGATCGATAGCTGGATCGATTTACCCACCTTCAAATCGTCGTCGAAATAACGCTCGACGCCGATACCGGTGATGGTCGGCTTGCCTTTGACCGCCTCGACCACCTGCGAATAGCCGAGCAGATGGCCCGCCATCGCCCCTTGGGGGAACAAGCGGTGCTGCTCGCTGAGCAGCAGCATGCCGGGCTCGCCGATCGCATGGACCGCTGCCGCCAATTCGGGCGGCGCGGGCTGGCGCAAATACATGAACTTGCGGGGACCATGGAGAATGGAGCGATATTGCTCGACCGACCGCTCCGGCATCAACTGGTTGAGCTTGACCGCCAGCGTTTCCTTGTTGCCGAGGATCTTCTGCGGATTGACCGCGACCGCCCATAGCTGAATCGTGGTAGCGAGCGGCTGGCCGTTGCGATCGAGGATTTCGCCGCGATTAGCGGTGTCGGCGATGCCGACACCGTGCGCATCGGGACCGCCGAACAGGCAAATCTGGACAAGCCGCGCGCCGATCACGGCGGTGATCAGCATGAACAGCAGCATGATGCCCATCAGGCGCTGCTGGGCGAGCCCGAGTGTGGTCGCGGGTGCCGCCGCTTCGCGCAGCTCGACCCGCTCTGCGCGGTCGATGCGAAGTGCGGCGGGCGCGTTCACCGCGCCGCCTTGGAGCTGTCCTTGGCGCCCTTTGCCTCACGGGCGGCGAGCGTGCCGATATCGTCGGGCAGGAGCGACTTCAATGGATCGGCGCGCGCGATCTTCACCGGCGCGACCGTCCTTGGTTTGGCCTGGGACACGTCGGCGACGGGCTTGATAACCTCGAACGACGCCCTCTGCACGGCGGGCGCGGCGGTGGGCGCGGTCGCCTGCGGGCCGCCGAGGCGATCGGACGCGGGACGGATGAACGTGGCGCTGCGCAGCATTGGCTGTGACGGAACGCCCTCAGCCGGTGCCGCCGGCCCGGCGGTCGCCGGGCCCGGCTGGGATTGCGCTGGCGCGGGCTGATAGGAGACGTTGGTCGGCGAACCCTGCTGCGACGCGATCGCCGGATCGAGCTGGAGCGCGGGCGTGCCCTTATGCCCATAGAGGCTGGCAAGCTGGACGCCGCTGGCGACGAACTGGGACGGGCGCGGCGCCTGGAGCGCGAGCACGTCGCGGTTCCAGCTTTCGATCTGGCCCATGCGGGCGCGCACGCCGATCTCGGTCTGCAGCTTGGCGATATCGTCGTGCGTCGCGGCGATCTGGTGATCGACCTTGTCGAGGCCGGCGCGTTCGGCCGCGACCGACTGCGACACCAGGTAACAGCACAAGGCCGCGGCGGCGACGCCGGCGACCTGCCACACTGCGCTCAGGCGCGTTGCGACAATCATGATGCACGACCTTTCGGGGCCCAGGGGCTTGCCGCGGTGCGCCGGGCGACGCGCAACGTGGCGGAACGGGAACGGGGATTGCGGGCAAGTTCGGCCTCGCTCGCGCGGACCGGCTTGGCGACGGCTTCGAAGCTGGCGGTGCGGACCTGCACTTCGGGCAGATGGCGCGATCCGGCCTGCGTGCCGCTGCGCTCCTTGAGGAAGCGCTTCACGATCCGGTCTTCGAGACTGTGGAACGAGACGATTGCGAGCCGGCCGCCGGGCGCGAGCGCCTGTTCGGCGGCGGCAAGGCCGTCTTCGAGCTCACCCAGCTCGCGGTTCACATGGATGCGGATCGCCTGGAAGGTGCGGGTCGCGGGATCCTTCTTGTCATGCTCGCGATAGCCGAGCGAACGGCGGACGATCGTCGCGAGTTGGCCGGTGCGCGTGATCGGCCGGGCGGCGACGATCGCGCGGGCGACGCGGCGCGACTGCCGTTCCTCGCCGAGATGGAACAGCACGTCGGCGATCTCGGCCTCGTCGGCTTCGTTGACGAAGTCGGCGGCGCTCACGCCGGCCTGGCCCATGCGCATGTCGAGCGGGCCGTCGGTCTGGAAGGAGAAGCCGCGATCGGCGCGGTCGAGCTGCATCGAGGAGACGCCGATGTCGAGCGTGACGCCGTCGACCGCGTCGAGGCCGCGTTCGGCGAGCGCGTCGCCCATCCGCGAATAGACGTCCTCGACCAGATCGAGCCGGCCGTCGCTGTCCGCGACCAAAGCCTGACCTTCGGCGATCGCGTCGGGGTCGCGATCGAAGGCGATGACATTCGCACCGGCGGCGAGCAGGGCACGGGTGTAACCGCCCGCGCCGAAGGTGCCGTCGACATGGGTTTCGCCGGGCCGGGGCGCGAGGCCGGCGATGACTTCGTCAAGCAATACGGGGATATGAGGGGCGGGCGCGCTCATGTCGGCTTGCGCTCCGCGAGCAGACCTTCGAGCGTGCCGAGCACGACCGGATTGTCGGCGAAAGCGACGCGCGCATTCTCCGGGCTCCAGATTTCGACGCAATCGTCCATGCCGACGAAGAAGGCGAGGTCGCCAATCTGGCCGAGCTTGCGCAGCAAAGGCGACAGGACCATGCGGCCGGCGCTGTCGAAGGCGACGTTGGTGAGGGCGGGAAGCTCATCGCGGCGGGCGCGCACAAGGGCGTCGCGACGCTCGGCAGCCGGCAGATCGGCCACGCCTTCACGGATGGCAGCGGAGAGATCGCGCAGGCCGACAGAATCGAAGGCGCGCAGGTGATCGGCCTTGGGATGCGGGGCGATCAGTAATTCTTTGTCAGGATCGCGCTCGCCATCTTCCTTGGCGCGGCGCTCGATCTGGGTGCGAAAGACGGCAGGCACGGACACGCGACCCTTCGCGTCGACCGCGTTCAAACCATGCCCAAAGAAGAAATTCTCCCTTTCCACCCAGTCCTGTCCACCCTGCAGCCCGCGGGGTTGACGTGCCCCGCCCCCCGTCGGCCGACGACGTGGAGACGCATGGGTGCGCATCCTCATTCGCCGGATCAGCGTGGATTAGCATGGGTTTCGTATGGGTTTCAATACCACTCTATGGTTTTGACTGTGTATTCCATGGTGGTGGGTGGGACGGACAGGCAGGCGAAAACCGCGCGAAACCGCGGAATCCAGGTCCGATCGGGCCTGTGGATAGGACGGTGGAGCGAATTTCTTTTCGGGCACCCGCGAACCGGACGCTCATGACCGCGACTCGGATCGCGGCAATCATCAGTGCGCCGACGCGCGCGTTTTGGCCGGCGACGGGGCCTTCGACTCGTCCTGGTCGGGGTTGCCGGGCGCGACGCCCAGCTCGGCGAGCGGCTCGCTCGGCGCGGAATCATTGGCGGTTGCGACGTTGTTGGAACCGGGGCGATCACCGCCCGCGGCATGCAGGACAATGGTCGCCGCCATCACCAGCAAAAAGACCCAGGCGAGCCCGATAAGGCCGACGCGCACGCGGTGCATGCCGCTATTTCCCGGACGGCTTCGTGACGATCATACGGCTAGAATAAGCCTCAACCCGCCGCTTGGGAACCTCGGTTGAACGGGGGCTTGTGTTTCAGCTTCGCTGAAACGAGCGGCACCGGCCCGCACCCCCACCCGGCCTCCCATAGAATAGCCTGACTGGGAGGCCGGGTGGGGGTACGGGCCGGTGCCGCTCAATCAACGCACCAGCCAGTCGGGGACGGGCAATTGCTTCGCCGCCAGCCACTCCGGATTGAACAGGGTCGAGAGGTAGCGCATCCCGGAATCGCACAGGATGGTGACGATCGTCTTGCCGGGCCCGAGCTCGCCCGCCAGCGCGATCGCACCGGCGACGTTGATGCCCGACGACAGGCCGACGCACAGGCCTTCGTCCCGCAGCAGCGCGAACACCTGTTCCAGCCCTACCTCGTCAGAAATACGGAATTGGGTGTCGATCGGTGCGCTTTCGAGGTTGGCGGTGATCCGGCTCTGGCCGATCCCTTCGGACACGGACGAGCCCTCGGCGCGCAATTCGCCATGGGCATAAAATTCGTAGAGCGAGGCGCCGTGCGGATCGGTGAGCGCGATCACGACATCCTCACGCAGCTCCTTAAGGCCGAGCCCGACGCCCGCCAGGGTCCCGCCGGTGCCGACCGAACAGGTGAAGCCATCGATCCTGCCGCCGGTCTGTTCCCAGATTTCGGGCGCGGTGGTGCGGATATGGGCGAGACGGTTGGCGGTGTTGTCGAACTGGTTCGACCACAAAGCGCCCGGGGTTTCCTCCGCGATACGGCGCGACATGTGCACATAGTGCGCCGGGTTGGAGTAGCTGGTCGGCGGCACCTCAATCAATTCCGCGCCGAGCGCGCGCAGCGTATCCTTCTTTTCCTGGCTCTGCGTCTCGGGGATCACGATCGTGGTGCGATAGCCCTTGGCGTTGCCGATCAGCGCAAGGCCGATGCCGGTATTACCCGCCGTGCCCTCGACGATCAGGCCGCCGGGCGCGAGCGTGCCATTGGCCTCCGCATCCTCGATGATGAACAAGGCGGCGCGGTCCTTGACCGAACCGCCGGGGTTCATGAATTCGCATTTGCCATAGATTTCGCAGCCGGTCGCGGCGCTGGGGCCGGCAAGGCGGACGAGCGGCGTATTGCCAACGAGGGCGGGCACGCCTGGAGCGGGGGTCACCATGCGCACGGGATAGGCAGCGCGCGGGGGCGGGGCAAGCAAGCTTCGGTTTCAGCAAGCCATGCGGGGCTTGCGGATGTTTTTTTGCCAAGTGAGACGGCTTTGGCTGGCAGGGTGCGGGCCGGTTCGGTTTCCGGTACGGGCTTGAAACGACCGCCAAGCCAGCGATTCGTCGCAATGCAGCGTCTTTTCTTCAATCGAAGCGTGGTTGTTTGTGTCACAAGAGCGTCAACACTCTTGACGTAATTTGCCGCAACCGCGAAAACCGGGACCGTCATGAAGCATCACATCCTCCGCGCCACGCCGCTCGCCGCCCTCCTTCTCCTCGCAGCCTGCGATTCCCAGCCGACGACGATCGTCTCCGGTGGGCCCACCGATCCCGACGCCGACAAGATCAAGGCCGCTCCGCCGGTCAAGCTGCCGCCGGCGATGCTGGCCAGCAAGTCTTATCGCTGCAAGGACAACAGCCTGATCTATGTCGACTGGTTCAACGACAATCAGACGGCGAACCTGCACCTCAAGGAAAAGTCGACCAGCCCGGTCGTGCTGACCGCGCCCAAGCCGGGCGATCCTTATGCGGGCGGCAGCTACACGCTGACCGGCAGCGCCACCGACAAATCGGTCAACATCAAGAAGGGCGGCGCCGGCCAGGATTGCGACGCCTGATTTTTTCGAAATTCGAACAATCGAGGCCGGCGGAGACCATTCCGCCGGCCTTTTTCTTTGGACGAGGCGTCCGGCTTCGCTATCGGCTCCCGGCATGAGCGAGATCACGCCTGCCATCGTCGCCGAACACGGCCTGTCCCCGGAAGAATATGAGCGCGTGCTGCATGCGCTGGGCCGCGAGCCCAATCGGACCGAACTCGGCATCTTCTCGGTCATGTGGTCGGAGCATTGCAGCTACAAATCGTCGCGCCTCCACCTCAAGAAATTGCCCACCACCGGCCCGCAGGTGATTTGCGGCCCGGGCGAGAATGCGGGCGTGGTCGATATCGGCGACGGCCAGGCCGCCATCTTCAAGATGGAGAGCCACAACCACCCGTCCTATATCGAGCCCTATCAGGGGGCCGCGACCGGCGTCGGCGGCATATTGCGCGACGTGTTCACAATGGGCGCGCGTCCGATCGCGAACATGAACGCCTTGCGCTTCGGCCGGCCCGACCATCCCAAGATGCGCCACCTGATCGCGGGCGTGGTCCACGGCATCGGCGGCTATGGCAATTGCGTCGGCGTGCCGACCGTCGGCGGCGAAGTGAATTTCCACGCGGCCTATGACGGCAACATCCTGGTCAATGCGATGACCGTGGGCGTCGCCGAAACCAACAAGATCTTCTATTCGGCCGCCTCCGGCCTCGGCAATTCGATCGTCTATGTCGGTTCCAAGACCGGGCGCGACGGTATCCACGGCGCGACCATGGCGTCGGCCGATTTCGGCGAGGATTCGGAAGAGAAGCGCCCGACCGTGCAGGTCGGCGATCCGTTCACCGAGAAATTGCTGATCGAGGCCTGTCTCGAGCTGATGGCGTCGGACGCGATCGTCGCGATCCAGGACATGGGTGCTGCCGGCCTGACCTCCTCGTCGGTCGAGATGGCATCGAAGGGCGGCGTCGGGATCGAGCTCGACATGAACGCGGTGCCCTGCCGCGAAACCGGCATGACGCCTTATGAGATGATGCTGTCGGAGAGCCAGGAGCGGATGCTCATGGTGCTGAAGCCGGGCCGCGAGGATTTCGCCGAAGCGATCTTCAGGAAGTGGGAGCTCGATTTCGCCGTGATCGGGCATGTCACCGACACCGGCCGGATGGTGCTGACCTTCAACGGCGAAACCGTGTGTGACATTCCGCTCGGCCCGCTCGCCGACGAAGCGCCGCTTTACGATCGGCCGCATGTGAGGACCGAAGTCCCGGCGCTTCCCAAGAAGATACCGGAGAGCAAGGATCTCGCCGCCGATCTGCTCACTTTGATGGGATCGCCTGATATCGCTTCGCGCCGCTGGATCTGGGAGCAATATGACCACATGGTCGGCGCGGACACGATCCAGCGCCCCGGGGGCGACGCCGCGGTGGTGCGCGTCCACGGCACCGACAAGGGGCTGGCGATCAGCACCGATTGCACGCCGCGTTACTGCTATGCCGACCCCTATGAGGGCGGGAAGCAGGCGATCGCCGAATGCTGGCGCAACATCACCGCGGTCGGCGCCAAGCCGCTCGCCACCACCGACTGCATGAATTTCGGCAACCCGCAGCGGCCGGAAATCATGGGCCAGTTCGTGGGCTGCATCGAGGGCATGGCCGAGGCCTGCAAGGCGCTCGACTTCCCGATCGTGAGCGGCAACGTGTCGCTCTACAACGAGACCAAGAATGAGGATGGCAGCGGCAGCGCGATACTGCCCACGCCCGCGATCGGCGGCATCGGCCTGTTGAAGGATTGGACGCGTTCGGTCGGCGTCGCCTTTCGCGACCGGGGCGACATCATCCTGCTCGTCGGCGCACGCAAGGGCCATCTCGGCCAATCCCTGTGGCTGCGCGAAGTGCACGGGATCGAAGGCCGGGATGCGGGCCCGCCGCCCCCGGTCGACCTCGATTGCGAGCGCAAGACCGGCGATTATGTGCGCGAGGGCATCGAACTCGGCTGGATCACGGCCTGCCATGACGTGTCGGACGGCGGCGTCGCGGTCGCGATCGCGGAAATGGCGCTGGCCGGCAATTGCGGCGCGCTGATCGACGGGCCGACGCCGTTCGGCCTGGCCGGATCCTATTTCGCCGAGGATCAGGGCCTCTATCTCGTGACGGTGCAGGATACGGCTTTGCTTGGCTTCCTGGCCGGCGCGCAGGTCCACGGGATCGCGGCCGAGCCGATCGGCCGCACGATCGCCAACCGCATCATCTTCGAATGCGAAGCGGGGGACCATTGCGTCACGATCGACGCGCTGCGTACCGCGCACGAAGGCTTCTTCCCGACGCTGATGGGGGCCGACGCGGCCCTCGCCTGACGACCTCCCGGCTCTCGTCAAATATTCAAGCTGCCAAGCCCGCCTGCCTATAGGCTGGTGCGCAGGCGTGCGCCGCCATAGGATGCCCGGCCGAGGCTGAGATCCGGCGGCGCGAACGCTGGACGAGGCATGAGAGGGAACCGGGCATGACGCGGAGCAAATCCATTCTGATCGCTACGGCGATTGCAGGCACGCTCGATATCGGCATGGCGGCGATCGAGACCGCGCACGCCGGCAAGCCGGTCGCCAACATGCTGCGCGGGCTGGCGAGCGGACCGTTCCCGTCCGCGATCGACTGGGGCGCAGCCGGCGCGGTGTTGGGACTGGCGGTCCATTACACGATCATGGCGGTGATGGTGACGGTGTTCATCCTCGCCCGCGAACGGATCGGCTGGGTGCGCGCGCACACCCTGGTGGCCGCCGCGCTCTACGGCGTCGGGCTGTGGCTGGTGATGTATGGACTGGTGATGCCGCTGCGGTTCGGCGCGCCCTTCCCCAGCCCCAATCCAGTCGCGATCGCGAAGCAATTGTTCGCCCATGTCGTGCTGGTTGGTCTGACCATCGGCCTCGTCGCCCGCCGCGAGCCAAACAGTTGAGCAGGCGCACGCAAATCTGGCTGACGGCGACCGCCGTCGCCGGCACGCTCGACCTGCTGTCGGCTTTCGTTTTCGGCGGCACCAAGGGCATATGGCCGCTGCGCGTGCTGCAATTCGTCGCGAGCGGGCCATTCGGCGACCGCGCGTTCGATGCGCCGGCTTTCGCTGTCGCCGGGCTGATCACGCATTACGCGATCATGGCGTGCATGGTCGCTGCCTACATGGTCGCCGCGCTCAAGCTGCCGATCCTGACGCGCCGGCCGCTTCTGTCCGGCGTGGCCTATGGCTTCGGGCTGTGGATCGTCATGTACTGGATCGTCAGACCATTGCGCTGGCCCGACGCGCCGCTGCCGAGCGCCAGCGGCCCCATTCAGATTGGTGAGGAACTGATCTCGCACGTCATTCTGGTTGGAATCGCGATCGGGCTGATCGTAGGCTGCGGGCTGACGCGCGCGCGGTGACCGCCTCTCCGCAATCCGACCGCATCCTCACGCTCGATGTGATCCGGGGCTTCGCTGTCTGCGGCATCCTGGCGATGAACATCGTGTCGATGGGCGAGCCTGGCTACGCTTACGTCGATCCCAATTATTATGGCGGCGCGCATGGCAGCGATCTTGCGGCCTGGGCGATCGCCTATGTGCTGGCCGATGGCAAACTGCGCGCCTTGTTCACGATGCTGTTCGGGTCATCCCTGCTCCTGATCACCGATGCGGCGGAGGATAGGACACCGGGGCCCGGCCGTACGCATTATGCCCGCATCTTCTGGCTGTTCGTGTTCGGCATGCTGCACGCCTGGTTCGTCTGGTACGGCGACATATTGGTCGATTATGCGATTGCCGGCGCGATCGCCTTCTTCGCGCGCAAATGGCAGCCGAGCGCGCTCGCCTTCGCCGCAATCTGCCTGATCGGCTTCTCCCTGATCCACAGCGGGATCGAATATCGCGACATGCAAGTGCTGCAGGCGCTGGCAAACGGCCCGCACCCGCCTGCAGACGCAATCCGCGAATGGCACAAGGTGCTGGCGCAAACCGCGCCGACTTCCGACATTCTGGGTAACGAGTTGCGGCTTTATCGCGGCTGCTTCGCCGACGCCTTTGCCGCGCGCGCGCCGATGACCGCGATGTTCCAGTTCCTTTTCCTGCCGTTGAACATGCCCGAGACTTTAGGCTTCGTGTTGGCCGGCATGTTCCTCTACCGGCTCGACTTCTGGCAGGGTGGCTGGAGCAAGCGGGCTTATCGCTGGACGCTCGCTTTGGGCGCCCTCACCATCCCCCTCTACGTTCCGCTGACGCAGGCGATCGTGGCGCATCATTTCGACCCGGCCTTCCTGCCGCTGGCGGACCTGCTGACCCTGCTGCTGCGCCCCTTCCTCGCGCTGGCTTACGCCTCGGCCCTGATCCTGGCGGTGCAGGCGGGCGCAGTGCCGTGGCTGATCAGTCGGTTCGCAGCGGCGGGTCGCATGGCTTTCTCCAATTATCTTGGCACCAGTCTGGTCATGACGACGATCTTCTATGGCTATGGCTTCGGCCTGTTCGGCGAGCTGCATCGCGCGCAACTTTATATTCTCGTCCTTGGCCAATGGCTGCTGATCCTCGGCTGGAGTCCGCTGTGGCTGCGTCATTTCCGCTACGGTCCGTTCGAATATGCCTGGCGCAGCCTGTCACGGGGTCACTTGGTAAGATTCCATCAAGCTATTGCGAGTTAGTCGCAGTATCGCTACATGGCGCTTACAAGGAGCCGTTGATGGTCGTCTGCCACTGCAATGCGATTCGGGAAAGTGACGTGCGCGAAGCCGTTCGTTCGGGTGCGCAATGCCCGCTCAGCGCTTATGCGTCGCTCGGCCGACGCCCCCGCTGCGGCCAGTGCCTGCCGTTCGCGCGCGAACTCATCGCCGAGGAGCAGCAGGCAGCCGCCTGACCCTTCGTTGAGAATGACTCGCGCGAGTCGTTCGCGCTTCTAATTTCCGTCGAGCCTGGTCTATCCGCATCCCAACAAGGGAGCGCGAGCCATGAAGGGCGACGAGAAGGTCATCGAATTCCTCAATACGGCGCTCAAGAACGAGCTGACGGCGGTCAACCAATATTGGCTGCATTACCGTTTGCTCGATCATTGGGGCATCGCGCGGCTGGCCGCCTATGAGCGGCATGAATCGATCGACGAGATGAAGCATGCCGACCTGCTGTCGGAGCGCATCCTGTTCCTCGATGGATTGCCCAATTTCCAGCTGCTCGGCCGGCTGCGCATCGGCGAAACGGTCGAGGAGGTGCTGCGCGCCGATCTTGCGGTCGAAGGCGAGGCGATCCCGCTGCTGCGCGACGCGATCGCCCATTGCGAGGAGGTGCGCGACTATATCAGCCGCGACCTGTTCCGCCGCATCCTCGACAATGAGGAAGAGCATGTCGATTTCCTGGAACGCCAGTTCGACATGATCGAACGGATGGGAATCCAGAATTACATCCAGCTTCAGTCGAAGCCGGCCGAAGAGGCGAGTTAGTCTCTGTTTCAGTTGCACTGAAACAGGCGCGGCACCGGCCCGCACCCCCACCCGGCCTCCCAATCAGGTTATTCTATGGGAGGCCGGGTGGGGGTGCGGGCCGGTGCCGCTTCAGCGTAGCTGCAAACGACTCTAGCCGACTTTGCGGCCGAAGCCTGCGGCTCGCCGCAACGGCGCCTGCGTGATCGTCGGCGCGGCCGCGAGCTGGAGCGCAGCAAGCGCTTCCTCGAACAAGGGGCGCAACCGGGTTGCGATTTCGGTGACGTCGGCCGGAAAGATGTGGGCTTCAACGCCGTCGCGGGCGGCCTTTTCGATATGTTCGGCAGCCAAACCGAGCGCTTCGGCGCCGAACTGCAGCGATTCGCCCTTCAGCGTATGCGCCGGACGCACCAAGGCGACGGTGTCGCGATTGCGCACGGCATCCTCGATCGCGTCGACCGATTTCACGCCATCTTCGGCGAAATAGCTGAGAATACGCGGAAAATGCGTGCCCAGTTCGGCACGAATCGCGTTCAGCTTTTCCCGATCGATCGTAGGATGTTCGTTCACGCAAGCCCTCTCCGCAAAACCGGCGGTCGGGGGCTTTTACGCCCGCACGCGTAAATCAATCCTTATTGCGGTGAGACGCGCGAAACGAAGAAGCCGCCATCCTGGTGGGAAAGAGCCCAACCTTGCACTGCGGCGAGCGCCGCAATCTCGCCCGGGGCGGCGGGATCGTCGGCGATTATGGTCGCGCTGTCGGCCGACCGCATCGCACGCGCGAGCCGCAGCACCGGCCACGGACAGCGCAGCCCGCGCGCATCGACGGTCACGCTCATTTGGTGCCGAAGGGATTTTTCGGCGCGCGCAGATTCATCCGCACCGGCACTCCGCCGAAGCCAAGATCACGGCGAATGCCGTTGATCAGATAGCGGCGATAGCTTTCCGGCAGCTGATCGACACGCGTGCCGAACAGGACGAAGGTGGGCGGGCGCGTCCGCGCCTGGGTGAGGTAGCGCAACTTGATGCGCCTGCCGCCCGGAGCCGGCGGTGGATTGGCTTCGATCGCGCGTTCGAACCAGCGATTGAGCTCGCCGGTACCGACGCGGCGCGACCAGGCTTCGCGCGTCTCGAAAGCGACCTCGATCAACTGATCGACACCACGCCCGGTGAAACCGGAGACGGTGATCAGCGGCAGGCCCTTCACCTGCGCCAGGCCATCGTCGAGCGCATTGCGGATGCCCTGGAACAGGCTCGGCGCATTCTCCGCCACGTCCCATTTGCTGACCGCGATGATCAGCGCGCGGCCCTCCTCGATCACCTGGGAGGCGATACGCAGATCCTGCGCCTCAAGCCCGCGCGTCGCGTCGAGCAGCAACACCACCACCTCGGCGAAGTCGATCGCGCGCTGTGTGTCGGCGGCCGACAGGCGCTCGAGCTTGTCCTCGACCTTGGCCTTGCGGCGCAGGCCGGCGGTATCGATCAGGCGGACCGGGCGGCCTTTATGTTCCCATTCGATCGCGATCGAATCGCGGGTGATGCCGGCCTCAGGACCGGTGATCATCCGTTCCTCGCCCAGCATCTGGTTGACGAGGGTCGACTTGCCTGCATTCGGCCGGCCGACGATGGCGAGCTTGAGCGGGCCTTCGCCGTCCTCCTCTTCCTCTTCGCCCTCAAATTCCTCCCGTTCGATATGCGGGCGCAAGGCCTCGAACAGATCGACCAGGCCTTCGCCATGCTCGGCCGAGAACGGGATCGGATCGCCCAGACCGAGCGAATAGGCATCCAGCAGCCCGGATTCGCCGGCTTTGCCTTCGGCCTTGTTGCCCATCAGGATGATCGGCGTGTCGCTGTTGCGCAGCCATTGCGCGACTTCGCGGTCCATCGGCACCACGCCGGCGCGCGAATCGAACAGGAACAAGGCCGCATCGGCCTCCGCCACCGCCGCCTCGGTCTGTATCCGCATGCGCCCGGGCAGGGTCTGAGGGTCCTCGGTCTCGAAGCCGGCGGTGTCGATGATGCGGAAATCGAGTCCGAGCAAGCTCGCCTCGCCCTCGCGGCGATCGCGCGTCACGCCGGGCCGGTCGTCGACCAGAGCGAGCTTCTTGCCGACCAGGCGGTTGAACAAAGTCGACTTGCCGACATTGGGTCGGCCGATAATGGCAACGGTGGGTAAAGGCATGGGCGCCTCTTAGAGCCCATGCCTCCCTTTTACGAGTCGCGTACCCGGCTTAGCGCCAGGTCGAGATCTTGCCCTTGCCATCCAGCAGATAGAGGACGTTGTTGGCGACGATCGGCGGCAGGTAGAAACCCTTGCCCGCTTTCTTGACCAGGTTGCCGATCTTGCCGTCCGCGACCGCGACATTGGCGAGCACGCCGCCGTCGCTGACCACCAGCAGCCGCCCGCCGGCGAGCGTCGGCCCGTACCAGCTGATCGGCTTGTCCTTCTTCTTGGGATCGCGGTAGCGCGGCAGCTGCGAGATCCAGCGGATCTTGCCGGTGGTGCGCGCGATGCAGATCAACTTGGCCTCGTCGGTGACGACGAACAGCCATTCGCCGGCGAGCCACGGCGTATTGATGCCGCCGACCACCAATTCCCACAGGCGCTGGCCGGTGACGAGATCCATCGCCACCATGCGGCCGCCCTGGCCGATCGCGTAGACCTTGCCCTGATCGATCACGGGCGAGGCGTCGATGTCCGAGATCACCGACACCGAGGTCGAGATCGAGGTGCGCGACAATTGGTCCTGCCACACGATGCGGCCATTCTCGAAGCGAAGCGCCGACAACTCGCCCGACGAGAAGCCGGCGACGACCGTGCCCTGCGCGATCGCCGGCGCGGCGACGCCGAACACGCCCGACGTTTCGAGCGTGGCCGACACGGTCCAGACAGTCTCGCCGGTTTCCGGCTTGAGCGCGTAGATCTGATTGTCCTGGGTCAGCACATAGATGTTGCCGCCGCCGACCGCAGGCGCGCCCCGCAACGGGCCGGCGGGACGGACCTTCCACAGCACCTTGCCGGTCGCGGCATCCAGCGCGGCGGTGTCGCCGCGGCCGGTGGTCGCATAGACCTTGCCGCTATCGACGCTGACGCCGCCGCCGAACAAAACGACCTGGTCGCGCTTGGTGGTGTCGAGTGCGGCCTGCCACAGGCGCGCGCCGGTATTGGCGTTGAAGGCGTGCACGACCGCATCGGCATCGACCACGAACAATTTGCCGTCGGCGACCACCGGGGGCGATCCGATCCGCTGGGTGATGTCACCGCCGCGGATCGTCGCCGACCAGCCGGGATGCAGGTTCAGCGGAAGCGCCGGATCGCCCATCGACTTGGTGGCGTTGCCGCCCGGCTGGGTCCAGCTGTCGTTGACGACCGGATCGGGCACGACCACCGGCACGTCGGCCAGGCTCGGATCCGCGACCGCGTCGCTGCCGGTGTTGAGCACCGACACGCGGTTGCCGAGCACGGCAGTCTTCGGTCCGCGATCGACATGATGCTTGAAAAGGCCACAGCCGCCGAGCGCGGCGACGAGAGCCAGCGCGACAGCCAGACGCGGGGCGCGCGAACGCAGGGTCATGATCATTCCTTGAGAGCGCCGGCGGGCGTGATGACGGTCACGGTCTGGCCGAGGGCGGTCGCCATGCCGGCGGCACGGTCGCGCAGGCCAACCGGCGCGTCGGTATCGCGTGCGATCGCGGCGAAGAGCGGAGCGGCCTGGTCTTTGCGGCCCATCTTGAGATAGGCCATCGCGGTGAGCTCGCCCGCGCTGCCGAACCAGGGACTGTTGGCGACCGTGAGCGGCTTGAGCCGCGACACCACGTCGGCGGGCGCGAGCGAATCGAACTGGAGCGTGACGGCGCGGACCAGCGCGAGATCGCGCGTCGCCTGCGGCAGGCCATTATCGTTGGCGATCGCCTGATAGGAGGCCGCGGCCGCGGCGGGATCGGTCTTGGCGATGATGCCCGCCTGGGTCAGCCGCGCCATCGCGCGATAGCCGTCGCGCGACGAACTGGCGAGCGCGGCGAGACGCGGATCGGTCGGCTGGACATTGCCGACGTCGACGCCCTGCAGAACCTGGCTGAGCGCCTCGCCCTCCAGCCCCGCTTGTTGGGCCCGGTGATTTTGCCACCACAGGAACCCGCCCAGCGCGAGCAGCAGCGCACCGACCAGGACGGCGCCGGCCTTACCCCATTTGCGGGCAAGGCTCGTCATCTGATCGCGGCGGAGGTTTTCGTCGACTTCGCGTAGAAACGCTTCGTTGTCGGTAGGCGTCAGCGCCAAGCAGTCTCTCCTGGAATCCGCGGGTGTTGCGGACATGGCCCGCCTCTCTAGCGCCGAGTCTGCCTGAACGAAAGCTGTGCGCGACGAATAGCGATCAGCCGTTCGGCGGCACGATTTCGATCGCGTCCGCGAAGGACAGGCGGTGAACGATGCCGCCATAGTCATTTTCGACGTCGATATATTTGTCGAGCACGATGCGGCCGTCGCGCGCTTCATCCGCAATGATCGCGCGCGCTTCCACCAAAGCGGCCTTGGCCACTGCATCTATCGTGTCGAATTCGCGACCATCTCCGTCGAGCAGCACATCGCCGCCCTCCCGCAGATGAAAGAAGTAGAGCGGCATGCAGGCTCCCTTTGGGGCGGGAGCGCAAACGGTCTCTCGGCCGCCGAAGCCCAAAGCGTTCTCGGCGATTGCGCGACAATAGATGTCATCCTTTTATAAATCCATATTATTCTTCGAAAACCAAACATTTGTTCGGGTAAGTTTGCTTCTCTCATGTTATGGTTGATCCATCGCCCCACAGTTAGTCGGGTTATGGCGACTGAGAGATACTTGAGCTCCCGCCCACGCATGCGGGAGCTCTACGGTGAAAACGGACGAAAATCCGCTACGACTGCTGGTCCGGAATCTGGAAGCGCACAGCCGCCTCAGCGAAGAAGACCGGCAGGCGATCCTCAACCTTCCCTACAAGCTTCGGACGCTGGAACCGGCGACCTATATCGTGCGCGAGGGCGATCCGCCGCAGCGCTGCGCGGTGATCATCTCGGGACTGGCCTTCCGCCAGAAGAGCACGGGCGACGGCGCGCGTCAGATCATCGCCTTGCAGGTCCCGGGCGAAGCGATCGATTTCCAGAACCTGTTTCTCGACGTCTCCGATCACAGCGCGCAGATGCTGACCCGCGGCGAAGTAGCGGAAGTGCCGCGAAACGCGCTGCAGGATCTTGTAGGCGAACGCCCGATGGTCGGCCGCGCGGTGATGGTGTCGACCCTAATCGAGGCGGCGACCTTCCGCGAATGGGTGCTGAATATCGGCCGGCGCGACGCGCGCAGCCGGCTGGCGCATCTGCTGTGCGAATTCGCTGTACGGCTGGAGGCGCTCGGGTTGGCGGCCGACCATGGCTACGAACTGCCGATGACGCAGGAGCAATTGGCGGACGCGACCGGGCTGACCTCCGTCCATGTCAATCGCGTGCTCAAGTCGCTCGAGAGCGAGGGGCTGATCACGCGCAATCGCCGCAACATCAGCTTCCCCGACTGGCAGCGCCTGCGTGAAGTGGGCGACTTCAACTCGCGTTATCTGCATCTTGAGATGCAGCATACCGGCGAAGCCGCATAGCGGAGCCTATCCGGCGAACAATGCGGCGTATCGCTCCGGCTTGAAGCCGATTTCGAGCGTATCGCCAACCTCCAGGATCGGCCTTTTGATCATCGAGGGATTGGCGATCATCAGGGCGATGGCCTTGTCTCGGGTCAGGTTCTGTTGGTCGGCGTCGGGCAGCTTGCGAAATGTGGTTCCGGCGCGGTTGAGCACTTTCTCCCAACCCGCGGCATCGCTCCAGCGGCCAAGCTGCGCGTCGGTTACGCCCGCTTTCTTATAGTCGTGAAAATCATAGGCGATGCCATGCGCGTCGAGCCAGGCGAACGCCTTCTTCATCGTGTCGCAATTCTTGATGCCGTAGATCGTGACGGTCATTCCCACTCGATCGTTCCCGGCGGCTTCGACGTATAATCGTAGACCACGCGATTGATGCCCTGCACCTCGTTGATGATGCGGGTCGCGACGCGCGACAGGAAGGCGGCGTCGAACGGATAGATGTCGGCGGTCATGCCGTCGGTCGAAGTGACCGCGCGCAAGGCACAGACGCTGTCATAGGTGCGGTGATCGCCCATCACGCCGACGGTGCGGACCGGGAGCAAAACCGCGAACGCCTGCCAGATCGCGTCGTAGAGGCCGGCACGGCGGATCTCGTCGAGATAGACGAAGTCGGCCTTGCGCAGGATATCGCAGCGCTCCTTGGTGACCTCGCCCGGGATGCGGATGGCAAGGCCCGGGCCGGGGAAGGGATGGCGGCCGACGAAAGCTTCGGGCAGGCCGAGCTCGCGCCCCAGCACGCGGACTTCGTCCTTGAACAATTCGCGCAGCGGCTCGACCAGCTGCATCTTCATCCGCTCGGGCAGGCCGCCGACATTGTGGTGGCTCTTGATCGTCACCGACGGACCGCCGGTGAAGCTCACACTTTCGATCACGTCGGGATAGAGCGTGCCCTGGGCGAGGAAATCGGCGCCACCGATCTTGTGGGCCTCGGCATCGAATATCTCGATGAAGGTCTTGCCGATGAATTTGCGCTTGGCTTCGGGATCGGTGAGCCCGGCAAGACCGCTCAGGAATGCCTGCTCGGCGTCGACATGGACAAGCGGGATGCCGTAATGTTCGCGGAACAGGCTGACGACCTGTTCGGCCTCGCCCAGCCGCATCAGGCCATGATCGACGAACACGCAGGTCAGCTGGTCGCCGATCGCCTCGTGGATCAGCACCGCCGCGACCGCGCTGTCGACGCCGCCCGACAGGCCGCAAATCACCTTCTTGTCGCCGACCTGTTCGCGGATCTCGGCGATCTTGGCGGCGCGGAATTCGGCCATCGTCCAGTCGCCCGCCAGCCCGCAGACATGGCGCGCGAAATTGGCGATCAATTTGCCGCCGTCGGGCGTGTGCACCACTTCCGGATGGAACATCATCGAATAGAAATGCCGCGCCTCGTCGGTGGCGATCGCATAAGGCGCGCCTTCGGACTGGGCGACGACCTTGAAGCCTTCGGGCAACGCCTCGACGCGGTCGCCGTGGCTCATCCACACCTGATGGCTTTCGCCAACCTTCCACAGGCCGTCGAACAAAGCCGATTCGCCGACCACGTCGATGAAAGCGCGGCCGAATTCGCGATTGTCGGATGCGGCGACCCGGCCGCCCAATTGATGCGCCATCGTCTGCTGGCCGTAGCAGATGGCGAGAATCGGCAGTCCGCGGTCGAAGAAATGCTGCGGCGCGCGCGGGCTATCCTCCCACATCACCGAGGACGGGCCACCCGAAAAGATGATGCCCTTGGGCTGAAGCCGTTCGAACGCGGCCTCGGCGGCGTTGAAGGGGGCGATCTCGCTATAGACCCCGGCCTCGCGCACGCGTCTGGCGATCAGCTGGGTGACCTGGCTGCCGAAGTCGACGATCAGGATGCAGTCGGTGGGGGTAACGCTCATGGGCGGCGGATAAAGATGGCGCGAAAACTTGTCCAGCCACGAGCAGGAAACTTGTTCCAGCGCAAACATGGTGAGAGAACATTAACCATTTTCCGCGATGCAACACCGTACTTGGGAGCTGCTGAATGCCGCGTCGGATCAGAACATTGCTGTCGATGCTAAGCGACGACGTGAAGCATTACGCGGCCGACAATGAGCGGATCGCGACGCGCACCAACTTGCTCGCGCTCAACGCCACGATCGAGGCCGCCCGCTCGGGCGAGGCCGGGCGCGGCTTTTCGATCGTCGCGCAGGAGGTGAAGGCACTCGCCAGCCAGGCGCGCAATTCGGCGGCGGATTTCCGCGCCGGGGTACTCGACCGGCTCGCTTTGGGCGCGCGCTTCGCCGACGAGATGCTCGCCGAGATCGAGGGCGCGCGCCTGGTCGATCTCGCCCAATCGATCATCCAGCAGATCGCGCGCACGCTGGCGACACGCGGATCGCACCTCTGCCTGCTCGCGACCGACGCCGATATCATGGACGCGGTACGCGACCCGACGCGGGAATCGCTGGCCGCGGCGGGTGAGCGGCTGCGCGTACTGCGGCGCGTTTCCGGCCAATATCTCAATGCCTTCATCGTTTCCGCCGAAGGCCGCATGCTGATTTCCGACGATCCGCGCGCAAGCGTGATCGTCAACGATTTCAGCACCGCACCGCAATTCAACAAGGCGATGGCGAGCACCGACGAGGATGAGTGGTTCACCGACGAGGTGTGGCTCAATCCCTGGTCGAATAATCATGCGGTGATGATCTTCGTGAAGGCGATCAATCCCGGTCACGGCCGCCGGCCGGACGGCGTGCTCTATCTGGAATTCGACTGGGAAGCGCTGATGGCGGACGTGCTGCACGCGCCGGAATGGCACAGCCCGGGCGCGGATACGGAACTCAAGATCAGCATCGTCGATCCGCAGGGGCAATTGGTCGGATCGTCATGGGGCGGCCAGTTCGGGATCCAGGTGGCGGTGCCACCGGGCGATCACCAGGGGATCGAGACGCGCACCGATTCGGTCGCGGTGTTTGCCACCGCGCGCCAGGTCCACGGCTTCGATTCGCTCGGGCTGCGTTGCGTGATCGAACAGCCGATGCCGAGCGAGGAAGAAATCCTGCGCGCGGTCGGCGGCAATCGGCGGGTGGCCTAAATAAAAAGGCCCCGGCTTTCGCCGAGGCCCTTTCCTATTTCTTTGCTGAAACGCCCGATCAGGCGGCTTCGGCTTCCTCGGTGTAAACCGGGCCCGAATCCTGGCCCTTGGCCGAGACGTCGCGATCGACGAACTCGATCACCGCCATCGAGGCCGCGTCCGACGCGCGGGTACCGGCCTTGATCACGCGGCAATAGCCGCCGTTGCGATCCGCGTAACGCGCCGCGATCACGTCGAACAGCTTCACCAGCTGCGCGTCGTCCATCAGGCGGGAATGGGCCAGACGGCGGTTCGAAAGACCGCCCTTCTTGGCGAGCGTGACCAGCTTCTCGACATAGGGGCGAAGCTCCTTCGCCTTGGCGAGCGTGGTCATGATCTGCTCATGCTTGATGAGCGCTGCCGACATGTTGCGGAACAGGGCCGTCCGGTGGGACGAGGTGCGCTGCAGCTTACGGCCGCCTACACGATGACGCATATTATATTCCTTCAGTTCGTCAGGGGCCCGTTTCAGGTAGCCCCAGCCTGGCGGTGATTGGGGCCACCGCCCTTAGCCCTTCGAATTGGTGGGGTGCCGAAGCACCCCGCCGCATCAGAATTCCTGTTCGAGCTTCTTGGCCATTTCCTCGATATTCTCAGGCGGCCAGCCGGGGATTTCCATACCCAGGCGCAGCCCCATCGAAGCGAGGACTTCCTTGATCTCGTTGAGCGACTTGCGGCCGAAATTCGGCGTGCGCAGCATCTCGGCTTCGGTCTTCTGAACCAGATCGCCGATGTAGATGATGTTGTCGTTCTTGAGGCAGTTGGCCGAACGGACCGACAGTTCGAGCTCGTCGACCTTCTTGAGAAGGAAGCGGTTGAGCTGGTTCGAATTGGCTTCCGGCTCGCTCGTGCCGCCGATCGGGGCCATCGCCGAACCCGACGCCGACGGCGCGGTCGCGACCATGCCCTCGTCGAAGTGGACGAACAGCTGGAGCTGGTCCTGCAGAATGCGGGCCGAATAAGCGACCGCGTCTTCCGGCGTGATCGTGCCGTCGGTCTCGATCGTCAGCGTGAGCTTGTCGTAATCGAGCTCCTGGCCGACGCGGGTATTCTCGACCTTGTACGCCACCTGGCGGACGGGCGAGTAGAGCGCGTCGATCGGAATCAGGCCGATCGGCGCATCGGCTGGACGGTTGGCGGCGGCCGGGACATAGCCCTTACCCGACTGGGCGGTCAGCTCCATGTTGAGCGTCGCGCCTTCGTCGAGATGGCAGATCACCAGCTCGGGGTTGAGCACTTCGATATCGCCGGTGGTGGCGATATCGCCCGCGGTCACCTCGGCCGGGCCGGTCGCGGATAGCTGAAGGCGCTTGGAGCCCTCGCCCTGCATGCGCAAAGCGATCTGCTTCACGTTGAGGACCATGTCGGTCACGTCTTCACGCACGCCGGCAAGCGACGAGAATTCGTGCAGCACGTTCTCGATCTTGATCGAGGTCACCGCTGCACCCTGCAGCGAGGACAGGAGCACGCGCCGCAGCGCGTTGCCGAGCGTCAGGCCGAAGCCCCGCTCGAGCGGCTCGGCGATGAAAGTCGCCTTCCGCTTGTCGCCACTGCCGCCCTTTTTGTCGAGCGCGACGGGCTTCTTCAGTTCCTGCCAGTTCTTGGCATTGATCGCCATCATGGTCCCCTCGGGGCTGGGGCCGCGGCGCGTCCGCTGCGGCCGAAATTCAAAATACAACGGGGCTGGACGGAGCCCCGGGAAAGCAATTGTTAGACGCGGCGCCGCTTGGACGGACGCACGCCATTGTGCGGGATCGACGTCACGTCGCGGATCGACGTGATGTGGAAGCCCACCGCCTGGAGCGCGCGCAGCGCGCTCTCACGGCCCGAACCCGGACCCTTGACCTCGACCTCGAGCGTGCGGACGCCGTGCTCGGCGGCCTTCTTGCCCGCGTCTTCGGCGGCAACCTGGGCGGCGTAAGGCGTCGACTTGCGCGACCCCTTGAAGCCCATCATGCCGGCCGACGACCAGGAAATCGCATTGCCCTGCGCATCCGTGATCGTGATCATGGTGTTGTTGAAGCTGGCGTTCACATGCGCGACGCCGGCGGTGATGTTCTTGCGCTCGCGCCGCTTAATGCGCTGAGGTTCGCGTGCCATTCTCTATATCCCTATCTTGCAAGGACCGGGAGCCGGCGAGCCGGCTCGAAACCGATCGATTACTTCTTCTTGCCGGCGATCGGCTTGGCCTTGCCCTTGCGGGTGCGCGCATTGGTATGCGTGCGCTGGCCGCGAACCGGCAGACCCTTGCGGTGGCGCAGGCCACGGTAGCAAGCCAGATCCATCAGCCGCTTGATGTTCATCGCCACCTGACGACGAAGATCGCCTTCGACCTGGTAACCGGCGTCGATCGTCTCGCGAATCTGGAGGACTTCCTGGTCCGACAGATCCTGAACGCGGCGTGCCGGCTCGATACCAAGCTTGGCGGTGATTTCCTTGGCCTTGGCCGGGCCGATGCCGTGGATATAGGTCAGCGCGATTTCGACGCGCTTGTTGGTCGGGATATTTACGCCCGCAATACGTGCCATGTGTCTTCTTCTCCTGCTCCACAGGGCGGTTGGCGACCACCCCATCTCGACGCTTCAATCCCCAAACAGCGAAAACGCGGCGCGCGCAAGAGCGCCGCCGGAAACCGGGTTCATGGGATGAATGCTAGGTAAGGAGAGTCGCGCGGAGTGTCAAGCAGCGCCGAAACGGCGTGTCGCACCCGGTCCGCGCGACTTAACCACCTTCCCGCCTTCCGTTTCCTGCGAAAGAGGTTATAGGTCCGTTCACCACTATGTGGGGTGGTGTGTCGACGTTGGGTACGTTGGCTGTGCGTGGGGGAGTATATGTATGCGTAAGCTCAGTGCGTTCAAGTTTCTGGCGCCGATGATGATCAGCGCCCTAACGGCGGCTCCCGCGCTCGCGGGCAATGGCGATTTCGAGACGGGCGATCTGTCCGACTGGAGCGCCAACACCCCGTACAGCAGCGTCACCGACAATTATGGCGGCTACACCGCGCAGCATGGCGACTATTTCGCTTATGTCGACGCCGGCCTTGGCATGGACGTGTTCAGCACGCTGTCGCAGACCTTCAGCCTGCAGGCGGGCCAGACCCTGACCGGTTTCGCCGGCTTCAAGGCCAACGATTATCAGCCGTTCAACGACAGCGGCTATCTCGCGATCAACGGTTCGCACCTGCTCGACTGGAGCGTCGGCAGCGTCGGCGATTATGGCAGCAGCGGCTGGACCGGCTTCAGCTTCACCGCGGCGACCGCGGGCGACTACACGCTCGAGCTGGGCGTCGCCAATCATGGCGACAACAGCGTTCCGAGCACCGCGGTGCTCGACCATGTCTTGCTCTCGGCCGTGCCCGAGCCGGCATCCTGGGCGATGATGCTCGGTGGCTTCGGCATGGTCGGCGGCGCGATGCGCGCTCGGTCTCGCAAGCTTCGCTTCGCCTGAGACGCGCGGCATCGGCAAAAGAAAAGGCCGGGGGCGACCCCGGCCTTTTTCGTTTCGGCAATCGCGCGCCGTTCAGCCAGCGGCCGGCGCGCTATCCTTGGCCAGAATCGCCTCGATCGCTTTGGAGACGGTGCCGATATCGGCCATGCCGTCGACCCGCGACACGATACCCTTGGCCTCATAATAAGGCAGGATCGGCGCAGTATCGGCGCGATAGATTTGCAGCCGCGCACGCACGGTTTCAGCATTGTCGTCGGGCCGGCGCTTGAACTCGGTCGAGTGGCAGACGTCGCACACGCCCGCGACCTTGGGCAGCTTGAATTTGTCGTGATAGCCTTCGTTGCAGCGCGCGCAGGTGAAGCGGCCGGAGATGCGCTCGATCAAAGCCTGCTCATCAACCGTCAGTTCGATCACATGGTCGAGCTTCAGGCCGCGCTCCGTCAGCAGGGCATCGAGCGATTCCGCCTGCGCCTGGGTCCGTGGATAGCCGTCGAAGATGAAGCCCGGCGCATGCGCGTGCTTGTCGAGCTGATCGGAGATCAAAGTCGTCACCACCGCGTCGGGCATGAGCTGACCCGCTTCCATGACGGCCTTGGCCTGCAGTCCGATCGGGGTGCCCGCCTTAACCGCTGCGCGCAGCATATCGCCTGTCGAAAGCTGAAGCAGACCATGGTGCGAGACCAGTGCTTGCGCCTGCGTCCCCTTCCCCGCCCCCGGAGGCCCAAGCAGGATCAGCAGCTTCACCGACGCATTCCCCCCTTGAGCCGCGCCCGCTTGATCAGGTCGCCATATTGATGCGCGAGCAGATGGCTCTGGATCTGCGTCACCGTGTCGATCGTGACGTTGACCACGATCAGCAGGCTGGTGCCACCGAAACCGACCAGATGGCGCGGGATGAACATTTCGGGCAGCACGCAGATGCCGGTCAGGTAGATGGCACCGATCACGGTGATGCGCGTCAGCACATAATCGAGATAGATTTCGGTGCTCTTGCCGGGGCGGATGCCGGGAATGAACCCGCCATAGCGCTTGAGATTGTCGGCCGTCTCCTCCGGATTGAACACCACGGCGGTGTAGAAGAAGGAGAAGAAGATGATGCCGGCGGCATAGAGCACGAAGTACATCGGCGTATCCTGGCCGATCCACTGGTTGAGGCTGATCACGAAATCGCCCCACCGGCTCTCGCCGTTGATGTGCTTGCCCGCGAACTGGGTGATCGTCAGCGGCAGCGCCAGCAGCGAAGAGGCGAAGATCGGCGGAATCACGTTGGCGGTATTGATCTTGAGCGGCAGATGGCTCTTGTCCGCCTGCATCATGCCACGCTGGGTCTGGCGTTTGGGATATTGGATCAGCACCCGGCGCTGCGCGCGTTCCATGAAGCAGATGATCATGATCAGGCCGATCACGAGGCCGAAGCCGCCCAGCACCATCAGCGGCGAACTGGCGCCGGTACGGGCCGCGTCGAACGCGCCCGCAATCGTCGCCGGCAGTCCGGCGATGATGCCCGACATGATGATAAGGCTGACGCCGTTGCCGATGCCGCGCGTGGTGATCTGCTCACCCAGCCACATCAGGAACATGGTGCCGCCGACGAGCGTGATGACGGTGGTGAAGCGGAACAGCAGGGGATCGACGATCACCGCCGACTGGCCCGCGCTGGTGCCCCACGCCTCAAGCCCGACCGAGATGAAATAGGCCTGGACCGCGGTCAGCAGCACCGTGCCGTAGCGGGTATATTGGTTGAGCTTCTTGCGGCCGCTTTCGCCTTCCTTCTTGATCGCCGCGAGCGATGGGGAAAGCGAGGTCGCGAGCTGCACCACGATCGACGCGGTGATGTAGGGCATCACGCCGAGCGCCACGATCGACATGCGGGTGAGCGCGCCGCCGGTGAAGGTGTTGAAGAAATCCATCACCCCGCCCTTCGTCGTATCGAAGAGCGACTGCAGCACGCGCGGATCGATGCCCGGCAGCGGTACGTAGGAAAGCAGGCGGAACACCACGAGCGTACCCAGGGTGAACCACAGGCGCTTCTTGAGGTCGGTCGCCTTGGCGAACTGCGACAGGCTGCCGTTTGCGGCCAGTTGTTCGGCTGCTGATGCCATTGGTGTTTATCGAACCCCAGAAAACGAAGCGGCGGAAAAACAAAGAGCGGCGGGGCAGTATCCCCGCCTCCGCCGCTCCATATAGTGGCTGATCTGTGCTTGTCTAAGCCGGCGTGGGATTAAGCGCGCGCTGCCTTCTTGGCGGCGAGCGTCTTACCCTTCTTGGCCTTGGCCTTGTCTGAGGCCAGAACCACCTCGATCACGTCGACCGAACCGCCGGCCTTCTCGATCGCCTCGCGCGCCGACTTCGACACGCCCGCGACGTTGAACTTCAGCTTGGTGGAGAATTCGCCCTTGGCGAGAACGCGCACGCCATCCTTGCCGCCACGGGCGACGCCCGCCGCCTTCAGCACGGCATGATCGATCACGGCCTTGGCGTCGATCTTGCCGGCCGCGACCAGCTTCTCGATCTGGCCGAGATTGATCTCGGCAAAATCCTTGGCGAAGATATTGTTGAAGCCGCGCTTCGGGATCCGCATGTGGAGCGGCATCTGACCGCCTTCGAAGCCGTTGATCGAGACGCCTTCGCGGCTCTTCTGGCCCTTCTGGCCACGACCGGCGGTCTTGCCCTTGCCCGAGCCGATGCCGCGTCCGACGCGCATCCGGCCCTTGCGGGAACCGTCATTGTCCTTGATTTCGTTGAGCTTCATCGTCTGCACTCGCTTTCGCTTTTGTCGCGCTGGATGAGGCGAAGGGGTTTAGCCCTCCACCTTCACCATATGCTGTACCTTGCGGATCATGCCGCGAACTTCAGGCGTGTCCGTGAGTTCGCTGGTCTTGTGCATCTTGTTGAGGCCAAGACCGATCAGGGTCGCGCGCTGGCTCGCCTCGCGGCGGATCGGCGAACCCGTCTGGGTAATCTTGATGGTCGCCATCTGTCTTACTCCACGATCGCGGCAGCATCGGCTTCGGCCACTTCGACCGAAACGCCGCTACGGCGCAGCAGATCGGCGATCTTCTTGCCACGGCGCTGCGCAACCGAGCGCGGGCTCGTCTGCTCGCGAAGTGCTTCGAAGGTCGCGCGGATCATGTTGTAGGGATTGCTGGTGCCGACCGACTTGGTCACCACGTCATGCACACCCAGGCTCTCGAACACGGCGCGCATCGGGCCACCGGCGATGATGCCGGTACCGGCAGGCGCCGAGCGGACGGTGACGCGGCCCGCACCGAAATGGCCGAGGCCATCGTGATGCAGCGTGCGGCCGTCCTTCAGCGGAACGCGGATCATGGCCTTCTTGGCCGCCGCGGTCGCCTTGGAGATCGCCTCCGGCACTTCGCGCGCCTTGCCATGGCCGAAGCCGACCCGGCCCGAGCCATCGCCGACGACGACGAGTGCCGCAAAGCCGAAGCGCTTGCCGCCCTTCACCGTCTTCGAGACGCGGTTGATGTGAACCAGCTTCTCGACCAGCTCTTCGCCGCCCTCTTCGCGATTGTTATCGCGACGATTGCGGTCGTTGCGGCCACGATTGTTGCCGCCACGATTGTCGTTACCGCCACGGCCACGGCCGCCACGCGGACCACGGCCCTCGCGGGGAGCGCCTTCGGTCGCCGCGGGGGCGTCGGCCGCAGGGGCCTCGTTCTGAACTTCGTCAGCCATTAGAACTCCAATCCGCCTTCACGGGCGGCATCGGCGAGCGCCTTGACGCGCCCGTGGAACAGGAAGCCGCCGCGATCGAACACGACGGTCGTCACGCCCGCTGCCTTGGCACGCTCGGCGACACGCTTGCCGACCGACTGTGCTGCATCGACGTTGGCGCCGGACGCCTTGCGGACATCCTTTTCCAGCGTCGAAGCGGCTGCGACGGTGGTACCCGCCGCATCGTCGATGATCTGCGCGTAGATGTGCTTGCCGGAGCGGTGCACCGACAGACGGGGGCGGAGACCGCCACGCGCCTTGAGAGCGGTGCGCACGCGACGACGGCGGCGCTCGAAAAGAGAGAGACCCTTGGCCATTACTTCTTCTTCCCTTCCTTGCGGAAGATGAACTCGCCGGCATATTTGATGCCCTTGCCCTTATAGGGCTCCGGCTTACGCCAGCGGCGGATCTCCGCGGCCACCTGGCCGACCTGTTGCTTGTCGATGCCCGAAATGTTGACCGTGGTCTGATCGGGCGTCGCGATCGTGATCCCTTCCGGGATGGCGAAGTCGACATCGTGGCTGTAGCCGAGCTGCAGCTTGAGGTTCTTGCCCTGGACGTTGGCGCGATAGCCGACGCCGGTGATCTGGAGCTGCTTGGTGTAGCCCTCCGTCACACCCGTGATCAGGTTCTGAACGAGCGTACGCTGCATGCCCCAGAAGGAGCGCGCGCGCTTGGTGTCGTTCGCCGGCGTGACGGTGATACCGTTATCGCCAACCTCATACTTCACCTCTTCGGCGAGATCGAGCGTGAGCGTGCCCTTGGCACCCTTCACGGTCAGCAGCTTGCCTTCGATGTTCGCGGTCACGCCCGTGGGGACGGGAACCGGACGCTTGCCAATGCGGCTCATCAGAACACCTCCGCGAGCACTTCGCCGCCGACATTCTGGTCGCGCGCTTCCGCGTCGGACAGAACACCACGGGGCGTCGAGACGATGGTCATGCCAAGGCCGTTGCGAATACGCGGAAGCTCCTTGGAGCCCGAATAGACGCGGCGGCCCGGCTTCGAGATGCGCGCAACATGCTGGATCGCAGGCTGGCCCTCGAAATACTTCAGTTCGATGCGCAGGCCAGGATGCTCGCCCAGCTTCTCTTCCGAGTAGCCGCGGATGTAGCCTTCACGCTGCAGCACATCCAGCACGCGGGCGCGCAGCTTGGATGCCGGAGACGTGACGCTATCCTTGCGGGCGCGCTGGCCGTTGCGGATGCGGGTGAGCAGATCGCCCAGGGGATCAGTGATCGACATATCTAACCCTTACCAGCTCGACTTGACCACGCCGGGGATCATGCCCCGGGTTGCCAACTGACGCAGCATGACGCGGCCGAGGCCGAACTTGCGATAGACGCCGCGCGGACGGCCGGTCAGCTCGCAGCGATTGCGCACGCGCGTGGGATTCCCGTTGCGGGGAATCTCGGCGAGCTTCAACCGCGCCATCAGACGCTCGGTTTCGTCCAGCGATTCGTCATTCGCGACCGCCTTCAGACGGGCATATTTGCCCGCATACTTCTTCACGAGCTTCTTGCGATGCTCGTTCTTCTTGATCGAACTCAGTTTCGCCATCGACTTAAGTCCTTAAACCACCCGGCCGGGCCGGGTGACGGGATAGATTACGCAGCCTTCTTCTCAGCTTCGGGCAGCGGGAACGGAAAACCGAACAGGCGAAGCAGCTCGCGCGCTTCGTCATCGGTGTTGGCGGTGGTCGTGACGATCACGTCCATGCCACGGACACTATCGACCTGCTCGTAGCTGATCTCCGGGAAGATCAGCTGCTCCTTGAGGCCGGTCGCATAATTGCCACGGCCGTCGAACGACTTGTCGCTCAGGCCGCGGAAATCGCGGACGCGCGGCAAGGCGATCGTCACGAAGCGGTCGAGGAACTCGTACATCCGCTCGCGACGCAGCGTGACCTTGCAGCCGATCGGCATGCCTTCACGCAGCTTGAACTGCGCGATCGACTTCTTGGCCTTGGTTACGACGGCCTTCTGGCCGGCGATCTGGGTCATCTCGCCCGCGGCCTGCTCGACCTTCTTCTTGTCCTGCGTCGCTTCGCCGACGCCCATGTTCAGCACGATCTTCTCGAGCCGGGGCACCTGCATCACGTTCTTGTAACCGAACTTCTCGGTCATCGCCTTGACGATGCTGTCTTCGTACAGCTTCTTCATGCGAGGCGTGTAGCCATCAGCCATCGATCTTTTCCCCGGTCTTGACGGCGATACGAACCTTCTTGCCGTCCTGGGTTTCGAAACGAACGCGCGTCGGCTTGCCGTCCTTGGTCGCGATCGCGACCTTGGAGATATGCATCGGCGCTTCACGGCGCTCCAGGCCACCCTGCGGGTTGGTCTGGCTCGGCTTGCGGTGACGGGTCGCGATATTCACGCCCGACACGACGACCTTGCCATCCTTCGGGAAGGCCTTGGTGACGTCACCGGTCTTGCCCTTGTCCTTGCCGGACAGGACGACGACGCGGTCACCCTTCTTGATCCTTGCAGCAGACATCACAGCACCTCGGGCGCGAGCGAAATGATCTTCATGTGACCGGCAGCGCGCAGCTCGCGCACGACCGGGCCGAAGATACGGGTGCCGATCGGCTCCCCGTTATTCTTGTTGATGAGCACGGCGGCATTGCCGTCGAAGCGGATGGTCGAGCCGTCCGGACGATTGATGTCCTTGGCGGTACGCACGATCACCGCGCGATGAACGTCGCCCTTCTTGACCTTGGCGCGCGGGGCGGCTTCCTTGATCGAGACGACGATCACGTCGCCGACCGAGGCAAAGCGACGCTTCGAGCCGCCCAGCACCTTGATGCACTGAACGCGCTTCGCGCCGCTATTGTCAGCCACGTCCAGGTTGGACTGCATCTGAATCATTGGTCAGCCCTTCCTTACGCTGCGGCGGCCGGCGCCTGTGCGCCGACTTCGCCGATGACCTTCCACGTCTTCAGCTTGGAGATCGGTGCGCATTCTTCGATGCGGACCGTCTGGCCTTCCTTGAAAACGTTGCCCTCATCATGGGCGTGATACTTCTTCGAACGCTTGATGATCTTGCCGTAGAGCGGGTGCTTCACCCGCCGCTCCACCGAGACCACCACCGTCTTGTCGGTCTTGTCGGAGACCACCGTTCCCGTCAGCACGCGCTTCGGCATGTGATGCTCCTTACTTGCTCACCGCAGCCGCGCGAGCGGTCTGCAGCGTCTTGATCTGGGCGATCGTGCGGCGCACCTCACGAACCCGGCTCGGCTTTTCCAGCTGGTTGGTGGCAGCCTGAAAGCGCAGGTTGAACTGCTCGCGCTTCAGCTCACCGAGCTGGGTCGAAAGCTGGTCGTCGGTCGCGACCTTGAGATCTGCAATCTTAGCCATTGTCTTACACAGCCTCGTGCACGGACTCGCCCAGGCGGGCGACGACCTTGGTCTTGATCGGCAGCTTTTCCATCGCGCGCTCGAAAGCGACGCGGGCGAGCGGGCCGGGGACACCGTCGAGCTCGAACAGGATGCGGCCGGGCTTCACGCGGGCGACCCAGAATTCGGGCGCGCCCTTACCGGAACCCATGCGGACTTCGGCCGGCTTGGACGAAACCGGGATGTCCGGGAAAATGCGGATCCACAAACGCCCCTGGCGCTTGATGTGACGCGTGATCGCGCGGCGGGCCGCCTCGATCTGACGCGCGGTGATACGATCCGGCTCCATGGCCTTGAGGCCGAACGCGCCGAAATTGAGCGCGGTCCCACCCTTGGCGTCGCCATGGATGCGGCCCTTATGGGCCTTACGGAACTTGGTGCGCTTCGGTTGCAGCATGTCTAATCTAACCTTCTGACACCGTGACGACGGCCGATCAGGCTAACTGAAAGGGAGACCCTATCAGCGCGCCGGACGGACCCCCGAGGTCTGAGCTTCCATCATGAGGCGTTCTTGCGCGAGCGGGTCGTGGCCGAGGATCTCACCCTTGAAGATCCAGACCTTGACGCCGCAAACGCCATAGGCGGTGTGCGCCTCGGCCTCGGCATAATCGACGTTCGCGCGCAGCGTATGCAGCGGCACGCGACCCTCGCGGTACCATTCGGTGCGCGCGATTTCCGCGCCGCCCAGACGGCCGGCGCAGGTGATACGAATGCCCTCGGCACCGAGACGCAGCGCCGACTGCACCGCGCGCTTCATTGCGCGGCGGAAAGCGATACGGCGCTCGAGCTGATCGGCGACGCCCTGGGCGACGAGCTTCGCGTCGACTTCCGGCTTGCGGATTTCGACGATGTTCAGGCTCACGTCCGAACCGGTCATCGCGCCGAGCGTCTTGCGCAGCTTCTCGATGTCCGCGCCCTTCTTGCCGATGATCACGCCGGGGCGCGCGGCATAGATGGAGATGCGGGCGAGCTTCGCCGGACGCTCGATCACGACCTTCGAGATCGCAGCCTGCGGGTGCGTCTTAAAGATGTACTGACGGATGCGGAGATCCTCGAGCAGCAGCCGCGCGTAGCTTTCGCCTTCAGCGTACCAGCGGCTGTCCCAGGTGCGGTTGATCTGCAGCCGCATGCCGATGGGGTTGGATTTCTGACCCATTATGCTTCTTCCTGCTCGCGGACGACCACGCGAAGGCGGCTGAACGGCTTGACGATGCGGGCGCTGCGGCCACGGGCGCGGGTCGCAAAGCGCTTCATGACGAGGCCCTTGCCGACCGAAGCTTCCTTCACGATCAGCGCGTCGACGTCGAGGTTGTGATTGTTCTCGGCGTTGGCGATGGCCGAAGCCAGGCACTTGCGAACGTCAACCGCCATCGACTTCTTGGAGAAGGCGAGGATGTTGAGCGCGTCGCCGACCTTCTTGCCGCGGATCAGGCCCGCGACCAGGTTCAGCTTCTGCGGGCTACCGCGGACCGAGGTTGCGACGGCAAGGGCTTCCTTGTCGCCGACCTTGCGCGGGGATGCTGGCTTGGACATCAGCGCTTGCCCTTCTTGTCGGCGGCGTGACCCGGGAAGTAGCGCGTGGGCGCGAACTCGCCGAGCTTCATGCCAACCATGTCTTCGTTGACCGACACCGGCACGAACTTGCGGCCGTTATAGACGTTGAAGGTCAGGCCGACGAACTGCGGCAGGATGGTCGAGCGACGCGACCAGGTCTTGATCGCGCCACGGGCGCCACCTTCCTGGGCGGTTTCGGCCTTCTTCAGCAGGCTCAGTTCGACGAACGGGCCTTTCCAGACAGAGCGAGCCATTACTTCTTCCTCGCGTGACGCGAACGGATGATCATCTTATCCGTCGACTTGTTCTTACGGGTACGATGACCCTTGGTCGGCTTGCCCCACGGGGTGACCGGGTGACGGCCGCCCGAGGTCCGGCCTTCACCACCGCCGTGCGGGTGATCGACCGGGTTCTTGGCGACGCCGCGCGACAGCGGACGATAGCCGAGCCAGCGGTTGCGGCCGGCCTTCGCCAGATTCTGGTTGGCGTTGTCGGGGTTCGACACCGCGCCGACCGTGCACATGCAATCCGAATGGACATAGCGCTGTTCGCCCGAATTCAGGCGGACCATCACCATGCCGCGGTCGCGGCCGACGATCTGGACGTAGGTGCCGGCAGCGCGGGCGATCTGACCGCCCTTGCCGGGCTTCATCTCGACATTGTGGACGATCGTGCCGACCGGAGCCTGGCCGATTTCCATCGCATTGCCCGGCTTCACGTCGGTTTTCTTCGCCGCGACGACCGTGTCGCCGACACCCAGACGCTGCGGCGCGATGATGTAGGCGACACGGTCGTTCTCATACTTCACCAGCGCGATGAACGCCGAACGGTTGGGATCGTACTCGACCCGCTCGACCGTCGCGGGCTGATCCCACTTGCGGCGCTTGAAGTCGATGAAACGATACTTCTGCTTGTGACCGCCGCCGATACCGCGCGCAGTCGCGTGGCCCATATTGTTGCGGCCGCCGGACTTGGTCAGGCCGACCGTGAGCGACTTGACCGGCTTGCCCTTGTAGAGCGCCGAACGGTCGATCAGGATCAGACCGCGACGAGCCGGGCTCGTCGGATTATAATGCTTGAGCGCCATCGCCTCAGATCCCCGTCGTAATGTCGATCTGCTGGCCTTCGGCCAGGGTCACAACCGCCTTCTTGGCGTCCGAGCGCTTGTAGGGAGCACCCTTCCAGCGCTTGGTCTTGCCCTTGACGACCATCGTGTTGACGCCGGTCACGGTCACGCCGAACAGCGCCTCGACCGCAGCCTTGATCTCGGGCTTGGTGGCATCATTCGCCACCTTGAAGACGACCGCATTATGCTCAGAGAGCAAGGTCGACTTCTCGGTGATGTGCGGCATGAGCACCACATCGTAATGGCGGTTATCCACCGCCGCTTTGGCAGGCTTCTTAGCCATTGAAACGCGCCTCCAGCTTCTCGATCGCGGCGCGCGTCAGCACCAGCGTGTCATGATTGAGGATGTCATAGACGTTCGCGCCGACCGCCGGCATCAGGTTGATGCCGCGCAGGTTGCCCGATGCGTTGGCGAAGCTGACGTTGAGCGCGTCACCGTCGATCACCAAAGCCTTGTTGCCGAAGCCGAGCTTGGAGAGCAGCAGCGCCAGCGTCTTGGTCTTGCCTTCCTCGACGTCGAGGCCGTTCAGCACGACCAGGCTGCCGTTCTTGGCTTTCGCCGAGAGCGCCATCTTGAGGCCGAGCGCGCGGATCTTCTTGTTCAGCGACGGATTGAAATCGCGAACGCGCGCGCCGTGCGCCTTACCGCCGCCGATAAAGATCGGTGCGGCACGATCGCCGTGACGAGCGGTACCCCCGCCCTTCTGATTGCCCAGACGCTTGCCGGTACGCGCGACATCCGAACGCTCGCGGGTGCCGCGGGCAGTGCCGCGACGCTTCTCGAGCTGCCAGGTGACGACGCGGTGCAGGATGTCCGCACGCGGCTCGACGCCGAAGATCGCGTCGTTGAGTTCGATGTCGCCCTTCGCCGACGTTCCATCGAGGTTCTTGACCTGAATTTTCATGATCAGCCCTCCTGGCCTTCGGTCGCTTCCGGAGCGACGACGGTTTCGGCCGGCGTCTCAGCGGGGGCGTTGTGGTTGCTGTTGGCGGCGACCTTCAGGCCGGCCGGCTTCGGCGCAGTCTTGTTCTCGGGAAGCTTGACCGCATCCTTGACGAGAACCCAGCCGCCCTTCGAGCCGGGCACCGAGCCCTTGACGAAGAGAAGGCCGCGCTCCGCGTCGGTGCGGACGATCTCGAGATTCTGCTGGGTGCGGTTCTTGTCGCCCATGTGGCCGGCCATCTTCTTGTTCTTGAAGACCTTGCCCGGATCCTGGCGCTGACCGGTCGAACCGAGCGAACGGTGCGAAACCGAGACGCCGTGGGTCGCGCGCAGACCGCCGAAACCCCAGCGCTTCATACCGCCCTGGAAGCCCTTACCCTGGGTACGACCCTGGATATCGACCATCTGGCCGGCGACGAAATGCTCGGCCGAGATTTCCGCGCCGACGTCGAGGAGGTTATCCTCGGTCACGCGGAATTCGGCGACATAAGCCTTGGGCTCGACCTCGGCCTTGCCGAAGTGGCCGCGCTGCGGCTTGGAAACATTCTTGGCCTTGGCCACACCCGCGCCGAGCTGAACCGCGACGTAACCGTCGCGGCCCTCTTCCTTGCGGGAAATGACCTGGAGAGCCTCGAGCTGCAGGACGGTGACGGGCACATGGCGCCCATCGTCCTGGAACAGCCGGGTCATCCCAACCTTCTTAGCGATCACGCCTGTGCGCATGACCAATTCCTTCCAAACAGAGGCTCCTGGATTTCCCCCGGAGCTTGCCAACGAAAAAGGCTCCGGGTTTTCCCGAAGCCCAGCCCAATGAAACTGCGTGCCCCCGCCTGGGCCAATATCCAACAAAGAGGTGACGGGTCACCAATCTGTTGAAAGCGGGGACGCAGGCAACGACATTTCCCGAGGGAAGATGGCGTTCGGTATCCCTTGCTTTCTCACTTCGACCGCGAGCCCGAAGGTTCAGCGGGAAGCAAAAGTGCCGACGGGGTGAATCACTCCGTCTGCGAAGGCCTGCGCCTTACGCGAGTTTGATTTCAACATCAACACCCGCTGCAAGATCGAGCTTCATCAAAGCGTCGACGGTCTGCGGGGTCGGCTGCACGATGTCCAAAAGGCGCTTGTAGGTGCGGACTTCGAACTGCTCGCGCGACTTCTTATCGATGTGCGGACCACGGTTGACCGTGAACTTCTCGATGCGCGTCGGCAGAGGGATAGGGCCACGGGTCAGGGCGCCGGTGCGGCGCGCGGTGTCGGCGATCTCGCCGGTTGCCTGATCGAGCACGCGATGATCGAACGCCTTCAGGCGAATGCGGATATTGCTGTCCATGGTACCTACCGATGCGAAAGAGCCTGGGAGCCGTCCCTTTTCAGGTTCGGCCCTCTCATAAAAAGCAAACCGGCCGACTCCGTGGGAGTCGGCCGGTTTATCTAACGTACTTATATTACGCGGTGATCGCGCTGACAACCCCGGCGCCGACGGTACGACCGCCCTCGCGGATCGAGAAGCGCAGGCCCTGCTCCATCGCGATCGGCGCGATGAGTTTGACGCCCAGCTTCACGTTGTCGCCCGGCATGACCATCTCGGTGCCCTCGGGGAGGACGACTTCGCCGGTCACGTCGGTCGTGCGGAAGTAGAATTGCGGGCGGTAGTTGGCGAAGAACGGCGTGTGACGGCCACCCTCTTCCTTCGACAGCACGTAGACTTCCGACGAGAATTCGGTGTGCGGCTTGATCGAGCCCGGCTTGCAGAGAACCTGGCCACGCTCGACGTCGTCACGGCCAACGCCGCGGAGCAGCGCGCCGATATTGTCGCCCGCCTGACCGCTGTCGAGCAGCTTGCGGAACATTTCGACACCGGTGACGACGGTCTTCTTGGTGTCGATGAGGCCGACGATCTCGACTTCCTCGCCAACCTTGACGATGCCGGCCTCGACGCGGCCGGTGACGACCGTACCGCGACCCGAGATCGAGAACACGTCTTCGATCGGCATCAGGAACGGCTTGTCGAGCGGACGCTCAGGCTGCGGAATGAAGGTATCGACCGCTTCCATCAGCTTGAGGATGGCGCCACGGCCGAGTTCCTCGTTCACGCCATCGAGCGCGGCCTTGGCCGAACCCGGGATGACGGGAATGTTGTCGCCGTCGAAATCGTAGGACGAGAGCAGCTCGCGAATCTCGAGCTCGACGAGCTCGAGGATTTCGGCGTCGTCGACCAGATCGACCTTGTTCATGAACACGACGAGCTGTGGCACGCCGACCTGGCGGGCGAGCAGGATGTGCTCGCGGGTCTGCGGCATCGGGCCGTCGGTGGCGGACACGACGAGGATGCCGCCGTCCATCTGCGCGGCGCCGGTGATCATGTTCTTCACATAATCGGCGTGGCCCGGGCAATCGACGTGCGCATAATGGCGCGCCTTGGTCTCATACTCGACGTGCGCGGTCGAGATGGTGATGCCGCGCTCGCGCTCTTCGGGAGCCTTGTCGATGTTGGCATAGTCGACGAAGGTCGCGCCGCCGGTTTCGGCGAGGATCTTGGTGATGGCGGCCGTGAGCGACGTCTTGCCATGGTCGACGTGGCCGATGGTGCCGATATTGCAGTGCGGCTTCGTCCGCTCAAATTTAGCCTTAGCCATGATGTCCTACCTTGCTTCGAAAATGTTGGAGTAAGGGAGCGCCCCGTCTCGCGGAGCGCGCCAATAGCAGCTTTTTTGGCTTATGCCAGCTTTGCCACGACCTCTTCGGCGACGTTCGCGGGAACTTCGTCATAGTGGCTGAACTGCATCGAGTATTGCGCGCGCCCCTGAGAGAAGGAGCGGAGCTGGTTCACATAGCCGAACATGTTGGCCAGCGGGACCATCGCCTCGACCACCTGCGCGTTGCCGCGGCTGTCGGTGCCCTGGATCTGGCCACGACGGCTGTTCAAGTCGCCGATCACGTCGCCCAGATAATCTTCCGGCGTCACGACCTCGACCTTCATGATCGGCTCGAGGATCTTGATGCCCGACTTCTGGGCCGCTTCGCGCATCGCGCCGCGGGCCGTGATTTCGAACGCTAGCGCCGACGAATCGACGTCATGGTAGGCGCCATCGGTCAGCGTCGCGGTGAAGTCGATGATCGGGAAGCCGATCTTCGAACCCGTCGCGGCGATTTCGCGAATGCCCTTCTCGACCGAAGGGATATATTCGCGCGGAACGTTGCCGCCCTTGACCTCATCGACGAAGATCACGCCCTGGCCGCGCTCGCCCGGCTCGACCGTGATCTTGATGCGGCCGAACTGGCCCGAGCCGCCCGACTGCTTCTTGTGGGTGTAATCGACATCGACCTTGCGACCGAGCGATTCGCGATACGCCACCTGCGGCGCGCCGACATTGGCCTCGACCTTGAACTCGCGCTTCATGCGATCGACCAGGATCTCGAGATGGAGCTCGCCCATGCCCTTGATGATGGTCTGGCCGCTCTCGTTGTCCGAAGACACGCGGAACGACGGATCTTCGCGCGCCAGGCGATTGAGCGCTATGCCCATCTTCTCCTGATCGGCCTTGGTCTTGGGTTCGACGGCAACCTCGATGACGGGCTCCGGAAACTCCATCCGCTCGAGGATGATCGGCGCGTTCTGCGCGCAGAGCGTGTCGCCGGTCGTGGTATCCTTGAGGCCCGCCAGAGCGACGATGTCGCCGGCGAACGCTTCCTGGATGTCCTCGCGGCTGTTGGCATGCATCAGCAGCATGCGGCCAACCTTTTCCTTCTTGTCCTTCACGGAGTTGAGGACCACGGACGCGGTGTCCATCTTGCCCGAATAGATGCGGGCGAAGGTGAGCGTGCCCACGAACGGATCGTTCATGATCTTGAACGCGAGCGCCGACATCGGCGCATCGTCGCGCGGAGGGCGTGAATCGGGAGTCTCGCCGTCGAGCTTGAGGCCCTCGACGTCCTTGATATCGAGCGGGCTCGGCAGATAATCGACGACGCCGTCGAGCAGGGGCTGGACGCCCTTGTTCTTGAACGCCGAGCCGCACAGCACCGGCACGAACGAGAAGTTCAGCGTGCCCTTGCGGATCAGCTTCTTGAGCGTGGCGACGTCGGGCAGGGTGCCTTCGAGATAGGCCTCCATGATGTCGTCGTCCTGCTCGACCGCCATTTCGATCAGCTCGGACCGCGCAGCCGCCGCCTTGTCGGCGAGGTCGGCCGGAATGTCCTGATATTCGAACTTGGCGCCGAGGCTTTCTTCAAGCCAGATGATCGCGCGATTCTCGACCAGATCGACGAGGCCCTTGAACGAGCTCTCGATGCCGATCGGAAGATACAGCACGGCCGGACGCGCGCCGAGGCGGTCCTTGATCATCTCGACGCACATGTCGAAATTCGCGCCGGTGCGGTCGAGCTTGTTGACGAAGCACATCCGCGGCACGTGATACTTTTCAGCCTGGCGCCACACCGTCTCGGACTGCGGCTCAACGCCGGCAACGCCATCGAAACAGGCGACCGCGCCGTCGAGCACGCGCAGCGAACGCTCGACTTCGATCGTGAAGTCGACGTGGCCGGGGGTGTCGATGATGTTGATGCGGTGATCGTTCCAGAAGCACGTGGTCGCAGCCGACGTGATCGTGATCCCGCGCTCCTGCTCCTGCTCCATCCAGTCCATGGTGGCGGTGCCCTCATGGACCTCGCCGATCTTGTAGGACTTACCGGTGTAATACAGGATGCGCTCGGTCGTGGTCGTCTTGCCGGCATCGATGTGGGCCATGATGCCGATGTTGCGATACATATCGAGCGGATGGCTGCGGGCCATGACGTATACTTCCTTAGCGATATGGGGAGCCGGACGATCCGGCTCCCCACTATGTAGGTATGATTCGAACGGGCGCTAGAGCGTCCGGCCTTACCAGCGGTAGTGCGAGAAGGCGCGGTTCGCTTCCGCCATGCGGTGCGTGTCTTCGCGCTTCTTGACCGCGTTGCCGCGATTGTTCGCCGCATCCATCAGCTCGCCCGACAGGCGCGCCGACATGGTGTGCTCCGAACGGGCACGGGCGGCCGTGATCAGCCAGCGGATGGCGAGCGCCTGCGAACGCTCCGGACGAACCTCGACCGGAACCTGGTAGGTCGCGCCGCCGACGCGGCGGCTGCGCACTTCGATGCCCGGACGAATATTGGCCAGCGCATCGTGGAACACGCCAAGCGGCTCGCGCTTGGCACGCGTCTCGACCGTGTCGAGCGCCGAGTAGACGATGCTCTCGGCAGTCGACTTCTTACCGTCGAGCATGACGCTGTTCATGAACTTGCTGAGCACGACATCCCCGAACTTCGGATCGGGCAGGATTTCGCGCTTTTCTGGACGACGACGACGAGCCATCTTTTTTCTTCCTTACAAACTTCAGCCTGATGATCGGACAGCCCACAGAAGGGGCCGATCGGCTTACTTCGGACGCTTGGCGCCGTACTTGGAGCGGGATTGCTTGCGGTTCTTGACGCCCTGCGTGTCGAGCACGCCGCGCAGAACATGGTAGCGGACACCCGGAAGGTCGCGCACACGGCCGCCACGGATCAGGACCACCGAATGCTCCTGAAGATTGTGGCCCTCGCCCGGAATATAGCTGATGACTTCGCGCTGGTTGGTCAGGCGAACCTTGGCCACCTTGCGCAGAGCCGAGTTCGGCTTCTTCGGGGTCGTGGTGTAGACGCGCGTGCAAACGCCGCGCTTCTGCGGGTTCTTTTCCATCGCAGGCACCTTGGACTTGGCGATCTGCGGTTCGCGACCCTTGCGGATCAACTGGTTAATCGTCGGCATGAAGCCCTTCACCTTTCACAGGGTTACTTTACCGTGTCAGCACCACATGCTGCCGTTGGAACGGCGGAATGCGATAACGGCCCAGGTGACGTTCGCCCCCGGGGCCTGCCAAGCATCGGCAATGTTCAGTGCACCCGCATGGGCCTATAGAAAGGCCCGCGAGCGAGCGGCCCTATAACGAGGGACTCGGAGAGCGTCAACGGGGCGCGCTGCGCGGACGCATTGCGATGAACGGTTCGTCGAACACACGCCTCGCTGCACCGCAGCAATAATCGCGAAACATCCTGCCGTATCGGTGGTTCATGCCCGGTGCAGCTTTTTTAGCCAAAGCGGGCGTGGATGTATCAGACCTCTCTGCTTGACGCCCAGACCATGGACCCTGCCAAGCCGCTCGCCCCGCGCTCGGCAACCATCGCCTACCCCGCGCAATGGCATAGTACCGCCCCCGGGCGCGCCCAGTTCCTCTCAGCCGCGCTGGCGCATCGCTGGGCAGGCCCGATCCTGCTGCTGTTGGCCGCCTTCACGGTGCGGGGAATCTGGTTCGGCGATCCCGTGGTGCAGATCGACGAGCAATTCTACCTGCTGGTGGGCGATCGGCTGCTCCACGGCGCGATTCCCTATGTGGACGTGTGGGACAGGAAGCCGATCGGCCTGTTCCTGCTCTATGCCGGTATCCGCCTCCTCGGCGGATCGGGCATTATCGAATATCAGATCGTGGCGACTTTGTTCGCGTGGGGCACCGCCCTGATCGTGACGCGGATCGCGCGCAGCGTGGCGTCGCCCCGCGCCGCATGGATCGCGGGGATGGTCTATCTGCTGTGGCTCAACATGTTCAGCGGGCCAGGCGGTCAGTCGCCGGTCTTCTACAATCTGTTCGTCGCCGGCGCTGGCTTGCTGACGCTGCGCGCCACCGGCCATGGTACGGCGAACGCTACGCGGTTGCGGCTAGGGGCGGCGGCGATGGCGCTGTGCGGCGTCGCGATGCAGATCAAATATACCGCCATGTTCGAAGGCATGTTCTTCGGCCTTGCCTTATGCTGGGCGCAGTGGCGCGAAACGCGGCGGCTGGACGCGACGCTCGGCGCCGGGCTCGGCTGGATGGGAATCGCGCTTGTGCCGAGCGCGGCGGTGCTCGCTTTCTACGCGTCGATTCATCAGGAGCAGGCCTTCCTGTTCGCCAACGTTCTGTCGGTAATGCAGCGCGGCAGCGCCGGGACGATCGAGCTGCTGCAGCGGCTGGGCATGATCGCTCTATTACTGTCGCCCCTATTGATCAGCCTGGCCTGGTCCGAGAGGGTCAAAACGTGGCGCGCGCACGATCATCATGCCCACAATTTCCTGCTGCAATGGTTCGGCGCGGCGGTGATCGGACTGCTCGTCTTCGGCACCTATTATGATCATTATGCGCTGCCGCTGCTGGTGTCGCTGTCCGCGGCGATCGCGCCTGTGTTCGATCATATGCGCGGCGACAAAAGGATCGGCTTGCGGGTTGCGGGCGTGCTGGTTGCGATCGGGGTGATCGCGACCGGCGTCGGCTATCGCATCGTCACCCTGCGCAAGGGCAATGCCGATTATATCGCGCAGGTCGTGGCGACGATCGAAGCGAATCGTCACGGCGGATCGCTCTACCTCTATGATGGCGAACCGGTCCTGTACCTGTTCACCGGCGCCCCGGCCCCGACCAAGTTCCTGTTTCCCAACCACCTCGACGAAGCGATCGAGGGACCGGCAATCGGGGTCGACCCGGTTGTGGAGGAAAAGCGCATCCTGGCGACCATGCCGCAGGTGATCGTCGATGGTGGCCTGCAGCCACAATATCGCACGCCCGAAAGGGTCAAGGGCGAGCTCGACTATATCAACCGGGCGACGCGCGCCGTGCTCGATCCGGTGCTGGCACGCGATTATCGTCTGGTCGCGCAATTCCCGCTCAAGAAGCGCTACCGCCGGATCTGGGTGCGGCGCCCGGACGCCGCCTGAGCGATCAGGACACCCGCGCCTTTGGCTTGATGTAGACGCTGGCGATCTGCGGCCAGGTATGACGCAGTTCGGCTTCGGTGTCGGCGATCAGCCGCTCGATATCTCCCACCGCAATCGCATCCACGAAATCGACGCTGGCGGAGACGAACACCTTGCGCGGCGCGATGTGGATGGTGATCACCTCCTGCACGTTGCTCACCTCCGGCCGCGCCGCGAACGCCGCGCGGATCGCATTGACCAGTTTGGGATCGGCGCGCTCGCCGATCAGCAACCCCTTCGATTCGCGTGCGAGCATGAAGGCGACGATCGCCAGCGCGACGCCGATCACGATCGAGGCGGTGCCGTCCCAGACCGGATTGTGGGTCCAATGGGTCAGGAAGACCCCCAGCGCCGCCACGACCAGACCGAACATCGCGGCCGAATCCTCGAACAGGACGATAAAGGTCGCGGGATCCTTGGAGCGGCGCACCGCCTGCCACCAGCCCAGATCGCCCTGCGTCACGCGGAATTCGCGCACCGCCGTCAACCAGGAGGCACCTTCCAGCGCGAACGAAACCGCGAGCACGACATACGCCCATGTCGCATTCTCGATCGGACCCGGCTCAAGAATGTGGCGGATGCCCTCGTAGATGGAGAGGCCGGCCCCGGTCGCGAAGATCAGGATCGCGACCACGAAGCTCCAGAAATAGAGTTCGCGGCCATAGCCGAGCGGGTGAATCTCGTCGGCGGGCTTCTGCGAGGCGCGCTCGCCGTAGAGCAACAACAGCTGGTTGGTGGAATCGACGACCGAGTGGAATCCCTCGGTGAGCATGGCCGAGGAACCCGTGGCCCAAGCCGCGAAAAACTTCGCGACCGCGATGCCGAGATTGGCGCCGAGCGCCGCCAGCAGGACGAGCTTGTTGTTGCTTTCCGCCATTAGGGTTCAGACCTGCTATTTAGGAGGCCGTGACAGCTGCTTACCGGGATGCCAGGCGAGGAGAGCCGCGAAGGGCGGGCCGGTTGCCCGATCGAGCAGCTCGACATAGCCTGGCGCCCGGGAAGCGCCTGCCCAAAGGGTGGGACGCAGAAACGCATTGGTGCGGTCGATCGCTTGGCAGCTACTGCCGGTAGCTGCCCGCGCGCTCTTCCTGCCACTGCGCTTCTGCGTCCCATCACGACCTCCTAAATAGCAGGTCTGAACCCTTAGCGCGCCGGGCCGGTCACCACCTGCCCGCCCTTCAACACCCAGGTCGGATGTTCGAGCAAACGAACGTCCTTGGTCGGATCGCCCGCTACCGCGACGATGTCGCCATAATGGCCGGGCGTGATCTGGCCGACATCATCGACGCGGTTGAGCGCGATCGCGGCGTCGCTGGTGGCGGCGCGGATCGCCTCGACCGGGGTCATGCCCCATTCGACCATCTTGGCGAACTGACGAGCATTGTCGCCGTGCGGGTAGACGCCCGCGTCGGTGCCGAACAGCATCTTCACGCCCGCCGCATGCGCGGCGCGGAAGGTCTGGCGCTGCTTGAGACCGATCATCTTTTCCTTGGCGAGGCTTTCGGCGAAGACGCCGTTCTTGGCGCCGTCCGACAGGATGTAGTCGTCGTCATAGATATCCATGTCGAACCAGGCGCCATGCGCCTTGGCCAGCTTGAACGATTCCTCGTCGGCCAGGCTGGCATGCTCGATCGTGTCGACGCCCGCGCGCAGTGCATCGTTGATGCCGTCGGTGCCATGCGCGTGGACCGCGACGCGCAGGCCCAACATGTGCGCCTCGTCGACGATCGCCTTGATCTCCTCGAACGAGATTTGCTGCGCGCCGACCGAATCCGTCTTCGACAGCACGCCGCCGGTCATGCAGACCTTGATCACCTCGGCGCCATATTTGCGGAGCGTGCGGACCAGGGCGCGGAACTGTTCCGGACTGTTGGCGATGTTCGGCTGTGGCACGTTGATCGAGGGCGGGAACTCGGTCGAATCGCAATGGCCGCCGGTCGCGCCGATCGCGTAGGTGGCAGGCACGATGCGCGGGCCGGGCACATAGCCGTGATCGATGCCCTGCTTGAGCGCGACGTCGTCATAATTGGCAGAGCCGACCATGCGGACGGTGGTGAAGCCGGCCTCGACCGTCTTCTTGGCGTTGGCGACGCCGACCACGGTCCAGAAATTGTCGGTATATTCGAGGCCCTGATAGCCCGAGAGCGTCGGGTCGCCGGTCAGGTGGACATGCATGTCGATCAGGCCGGGCAGGATCGTGACGTCCCCCAGATCGAGCCGCTTGGCGTCCGCCGGGATATTGGGCCGTGCGCCCGTGCCGCTGACCAGGCCCTGCACCCGGCCATTATCGCCGATCACGACCACGACATTGTCGACCGTCACGCCCTTGGCGGGATCGAGCATATGCGCGGCGGTGACGACGGTCACGGCCTGGACGCTGGTCGTGGCGAGGAATGCGGCGAGTGCGGCGAAAGTCCACTTCATGGGCGGCCCCCTATCTGGCTGTATAGGCCGATGATTGGACGCGGAATTCCGCCCGCGCAACGATCTAATGCGCGGTCAGAGGTGCAGGGGGCGGCGAGGCGGCCGGCAGAGGCACATAGACCGGTGCGGCCAGCCCCAACCTCGCCACCGTGCCGAGCGCGATCGCGCCGATCAGCACGCCGCCCGCGATGAAGCTGCGCCGCCGATCGAGCGCGCGCGTATCGGCCAGCAGGATCAAGGCGAGCGCCGCCGCGACCATCGACCAGAGGTGATAGCGCAGATCGCTGGCGATGCTGACCAGCGCGAAGCTGGCGCTCATGCACAGGGCCGACAAAGCGAGCGCACGGCCGAGCCGCACCTGCGGGCCGGTCAGGCCCGTGCTCGCCCACAGCAGCCCGGCAGCGACGATCGCCCAGGCGAAGGGCCAGCCGAGCGGGCTGACCGCCATCAGTTTCGCCGCCGCGATCAGCCCCTCTCCGCCGGGATTGGGGGCGACGCCGAGCCCGTCATGATTGGGTTCACTGTCGAGCGGCGGGTTCGCGTCGGGCTCCCCCGGCCCGACCCAGAAGCGCAGATTGGCGTTGAAATGGCCGATGCGGTGCTCGGCATAAGCGAGCGGGTGATGCGCGACGAGACCGGCCCATTCCGCCATCATCCGCCGGTCGTCGAGATGGTCGAAGATCACCGCGTCGCCGACGAAGCCGCATTGCGCATCCTCGCCATAGGGGTTCCAGAAATAGGGCGTGTAGCAGCCCTTCTGCTCGGCCCGCGCCCAGCCTTCGGGCGCGAGCCCCGGCAAGGTCTGCAGATGCGCCAGGTGGGCGATGCCGGCCGCATCGTAGAGCGGCAGGGAGTTCTCGACACCGGTATGCTCGGCACGGAAAAAATATAGGTTTAGCAAAGGGTTGATGATCAGCACCGCGCCGATCACGGCGAGCACGGCGGCGCCCTTGTGCCAGAACTTCGGCAGGCGCGGCCAATCGAACAGGGCGAATGCGAACGGGATAGTCGCGAAAACGGCATTGCCGCGCACCAGGGTCGCATAGGCGATCAGCAGCAACGCCAAGGCCAGTGCCCAGCGCGGCAAGGGCCGCTCGTCGAGCCGCCAATGCGCGACAAGACCGGCCGCGCCGACGAGGCAACAGGCCATCTGCGCATCCTTGAGGATCACTGTCGCCCAGCCGAGCCAGAGCGGCGCGATCCCGACCAGCAGCACCAAGGCCGCCGGACCATGCTTGGCACGCCGCCCGAACGCGGCCGAAATCAGGGCGAGACCGCCCCACCAAAACAGCATCTGGAGGAAGAAAAAGGGCGCTGAACCGCTGTGGAGATGGAGCAAAAGCGACCAGGTGCGCGCCATGATCGGCGGATGCCAATCGGCATAAGTACCGTCGACCGCCTGCTCATATTGGGCAACGCTGTCGTACATGGCGACGCCGGGAAAGCGCATCGCCAAGGTCGCGCCGAACAGCAGGAAAGCCGACACGAACCAGGGCGCGGAGGCGCGCGAACGCCCTTCCATCGCGGTCGTTACTGCCCCTTTTTCCGCACCCATCGTGCCTCTTGTAGGGGAGGAAACGGCCTGCACGCCACCGTTTCGCGCGCTTTTAGCGGTCGAAACGGTGACGCTAAGGCGGTTTATCGGGGGATCATACCGATCGTAACCAGCCATTTGTCAGCCAGAAGCGGCCAATCGGCGGCGGGTTTGGCACTGTCATGGCGCAGCCCGAAGGCGTGGCCGCCATGTGCGAAGAGGTGCATCTCGGTCGGCACGCCGGCCTTCTTGAGCGCCCTATAATAGACGAGCGAATTGTTGACGCTGTCGACCGGATCGTCCTCGTTCTGGATGATGAACTGGGGCGGCGTGCGGGCGCTGACTGGCACATCCGGGTTCAGTTCGAACCTGTCCTCGTCGATCCAGAGATGGCCGGGATAGAGCGCGATCCGAAATCGGGGCGCACGCTGATCCGATCGATCGCGTCGACCGGCTTGTAGATGCGCTCCAGCGTGCTGGTCGCGGCGACGAGATGGCCGCCGGCGGAGAAGCCGAGCACGCCGATCTTGTGTGGATTTATGCCCCAATCCTTTGCGTGGAAGCGCGTGAGCGCGATCGCGCGCTGTGCGTCTTCGAGCGCGGCCGGATTGTCGGGATAGGGCCCGGAACGGGGATAATGCTTGTCGCCGGGCACGCGATATTTGACGAGCACGCAGGTGACGCCCTTCGCGGTCAGCCAGTCGCAAACGTCGGTGCCTTCGAGGTCGATCGCGAGGATCCAGAAGCCGCCGCCCGGGTAGACCACGATCGCCGCGCCCGTATTGCGGCCCTTGGGCCGATAGACGATCATCGTCGGGCGCGAGACGCGGTCGATCGCGATCACCGTCTTGCCGCCGATCAGCGATTTGGGATCGCGCGTCATATATTCGGGGCCGCTGACGGGGAGCGGATCGGGGGCCGCGCCCGGCCAGCCCGAAATTTGCGGATGGCCGGGCGCGGGCTGCCAGGTGGCGGCGTGCGCCGCGCCGGCGAGGCTGAGCGCGAGGCCAAATATCATCTTCCTCATTTCACGCGCCCCGCTTTCTCGTCGGCGATGCGCTTGTCGAACAGGGCTTCGAACCGGTCGGCGAAGGCGCGGCACGCGCCGGGATCGAGGAAGGGATTGGGGTCGGTGCCGGCGCGCAATTGGACCGCCTTTACGTCGCCGCCCGACTGATCGGGATGCGCGCTGATCAATATGTCGCAAGGCAAGGCGCGCATCGTCGCGAAGCTTTGGCGGAAGGCGTCGGCGAGCCCCTGATGCTCAGGGCCGGTGAAGAGATAGAAGTCCGCCGCGATCGGGTTGAGGCTGGAGGCAAACACCATCGCCTTGCAGTCGCCCCGCTCGCACGATTGCCAGCTCCAGCTGGTGCTGCCGGGCGTGTGCCCTGGGGTCGCGACCGCGGTGACGGTGACGCCGCCCAGCCGGATGGTCGCGCCGTCGCTCACACCGCGCACCGGCCCGACGCCGTGATAGTGGGCATGGTAAGCAGCCTGCGGATCGTCCGCACTCGGCCGTCCCGTTTCCAGGGCCTGCACCGCCGCCTTGCCCGCGATCACGACCGCATGTGAATCCCGCGCCAGTGCGCCGATGCCGCTGGCATGGTCGAAATGCGGTTCGGTGCTGAGGATGTAGCGGACGTCGCGCACCCGGAAACCGAGCGCCTTTATGTTCGCCTCGATCGCCGGAACGCCTTGCGGCAGCGCGCCATCGATCAAGATCAGGCCAGCCCTGGTCTTGATCAGGCCGACGTTCAGACCGGCGAAGCCCACAAGATAAGTATTGCCATAAATATGGAGCGGGGGCTGCTTCACCAGCCATTGGTTCGCCGCGACCGGGTCGACCGGCTGCAGCAAAGGATCATGCGGCACGCGCGCATTCGCTTCGCCGCCCGATACAGAAGCGATCAGCGCGAGCCCAAACGGGACGATCTTCGGAACTGCCATCAGCGGTCTCCCTGCATTTCTAGCGCGATGATGATCGGGCGAGCGGGACAAGCGCAAAGCATCTTATCTCGACAGAGGCATGAGCTTAATTCATGACTGAACCATGGATCGGGCCCAACTTCCGCTGAATGCACTGCGCGCGTTCGAGGCGGCGGCGCGGCACCTCAACTTCACCCGCGCAGCGATCGAGCTGCATGTCAGCCAGGGCGCGGTCAGCCATCAGGTGGCGGCACTGGAGGAAAGGCTGGGCACCCCCCTGTTCCGCCGCCTGCCGCGCGGGCTGGCGCTGACCGACGAGGGGCATGCTCTGGTGCCGGCGGTGGCCGACGCGTTCGACCGGATCGGCGCGACGCTCGATCTCTATGCCGACGGGCGGCTGCGCGAGGTGCTCAATGTCGGCGTGGTCGGCACCTTTGCCGCCGGCTGGCTGCTGCGCCGGCTCGACGCTTTCAACCGCGATCATCCGCGCGTCGATCTGCGGCTGATGACCAATAACAACCGCGTCGATCTCGCCGGTGAGGGCCTCGATTTCGCGATCCGCTTCGGCAACGGCGCGTGGCACGGCGTGCATGCCGATCCGATCCTGCAGGCGCCGCTCTCGCCCCTCTGCAGCCCGGCCATCGCCGAACGGCTGACCGATCCCGCCGCGCTGGCGCGCGAGACGTTGCTGCGATCCTATCGCGCGGACGAATGGCCGCTCTGGTTCGAGGCGGCGGGCGCGCCCTGCCCTTCGCTGCGCGGGCCGGTGTTCGATACCTCGCTCGCGATGGTGGCGGCGGCGCAGGCCGGCCACGGCGTAGCGCTCGCTCCGCCCGCCATGTTCGCCGACGATCTGATCGGGGGGCGGCTGATCCAGCCCTTCCCGACCGAGATCGTCACCGGCGGCTATTGGCTGACGCGGCTTATGTCGCGCAGGGATACGCCGGCAATGGCGGCGTTTCGAGGGTGGTTGAAGGCGGTGGCTCAACCCTAACCGTCATGCTGAACTTGTTTCAGCATCCATCCATCATCCGCACCGCCGCGCCTGTGGCAAGATGGACCCTGGAACAAGTTCAGGGTGACGCTTTTCGGATCAGATGTGGATCACCCGCCCATACGCCGCGAGCACGCTTTCGTGCATCGCTTCCGAAAGCGTCGGGTGCGGGAAGATGGTCTCCATCAGGTCCGCCTCGGTCGTCTCAAGCTGCTTGGCGACGGTATAGCCCTCGATCAGTTCGACCACCTCCGGGCCGGTCATGTGCGCGCCGAGCAGTTCGCCGGTCTTGGCGTCGAACACCGTCTTCACGAAGCCGTCGACCTCGCCCATCGCGATCGCCTTGCCGTTGCCGATGAAGGGGAATTTGCCGACCTTGACCTCATAGCCGGCATCCTTGGCCTTGGCCTCGGTCAGGCCGACGCTGGCGACCTGCGGGCGCGAGTAGGTGCAGCCGGGGATCTTGAGCACATCCATCGCGTGCGGGTGCAGGCCGGCCATATGCTCGACCGCGATGATGCCCTCGTGGCTCGCTTTGTGCGCCAGCCACGGCGCGCCGGTAATGTCGCCGATCGCGTAGATGCCCTCGACATTGGTGCGGCACATGGTGTCGATCACGACATGGCCGCGATCGGTTTTGATGCCGAGCGCTTCCAGCCCGATATTCTCGGTATTGGCGACGATGCCGACCGCGACGATGACGTGGCTATACTCCTGCGTCTCGGTCTTGCCGTCGGGCAGCTTGATCGTGGCGGTGACCGAGCGGCCGGGCTTCACGTCGATCTTCTCGACGCCGTGCTTGGGCAGCACCTTCATGCCCTGCTTTTCGAACTGCTTCTGGACGAAGGCCGAAACGTCGGCATCCTCGACCGGCAGGATGCGATCGAGCATCTCGACGATCGTCACCTTGGCGCCCATATCCGAATAGAAACTGGCGAATTCGCAACCGATCGCGCCCGATCCGATCACGAGCAAATTGGTCGGCATGTCGGCCGGCGTCAGCGCGTGGCGATAGGTCCAGATGCGATCGCCGTCGGCCTTGGCGAAAGGCAGATCGCGGGCGCGCGCGCCGGTCGCGAGGATGATGTTCTTGGCGACGATATCGACATTCTGGTCGCCGGTCTTGACCTGCAATTTGCCCTTGCCGGTGAGCGTGCCGACGCCTTCGAACACGGTGACCTTGTTCTTCTTCATCAGGCCTTTGACGCCGGCGTTGAGCTGGCCCGCGACCTTGCGGCTGCGATCGACGATCTTGGGCAGATCGAAACCGGCCTTCTCGACCGTCAGGCCGTAGGATTCGGCATGCGTCATGTAATGATAGACTTCGGACGTGCGCAGCAAAGCCTTGGTCGGGATGCAGCCCCAGTTGAGGCAAATGCCACCCAGCCGCTCACGTTCGATGATCGCGACCTTCATGCCCAACTGCGCCGCGCGGATCGCCGCGACATAACCGCCGGGGCCGGAGCCGAGAATTGCGAGATCAAAGGTTTCAGCCACTGGAGCCTCTTCTGTTCGGAATGTCTGGAATTTCCGCACCAATATAGTGCGCTGCTATTCGCCGATAACCCTGGGTCGGCCGTCATCGCCGATCGCGACGAAGGTGAAGATGGCGTGAGTGACACGATCGGTTTCCTCACCGGCGCGGATGCGGCGCCAGGCGGAGACGTCGATCTTCATCGACGAGCGCCCGGTCGAGATCACATCGGCATAGACCGAGACGACGTCGCCGATCTTGACCGGCTTGTGGAAGGTCATGCCGTCGACCGCGATCGTGACCGCGCGGCCTTTCGAAAAACGCGAGGCGACGGTGCCGGCGGCGCTATCCATGATCGACATCAGCCAGCCGCCGAAAATGTCGCCATAGGGGTTGGTGTCCGCCGGCATGGCGACCACCCGGACGGCGGGTTCTCCGACGGGAAGCGCCGGATCGTTGCTGCTCAAGCCAGCATGCCCAGCGGGTTTTCGCACAGGCGCTTGAACGCGGCCATGAAGGCTGCGCCGTCCGAGCCGTCGATCGCGCGGTGATCGAAGCTGCCGGTCGCGCTCATCACGGTCGCGATCTGGAGCGTGTCGTTGACGACATAAGGCCGTTTCTCGCCCGCGCCGATCGCGAGGATCATCGCCTGCGGCGGATTGATGATCGCTTCGAACTGCTTGATGCCGAACATGCCCATGTTGGACAGGCTGGCGGTGCCGCCGGCATATTCGTGCGGCTGGAGCTTGCCCTCACGCGCACGGCCGGCGAGATCCTTGATCTCGGTCGCGATCGCCGACAGCGACTTGGTGTCGGCGCCGGTGACGACGGGGGTGATCAGGCCACCCGGGATCGAGACCGCGACCGCAATGTCGGCGCGCTTGAACTGGATCAAATTGTCGCCCGCGAACTGGACGTTGCATGACGGCACTTCGATCAGCGCGGCGGCCTGCGCCTTGATCAGCATGTCGTTGACCGACAGCTTCACGCCACGGCTTTCGAGACCCTTGTTCAATTCGCCGCGCAGCTTGAGCAAGGCGTCGAGGTTGATGTCCACCGTCAGGTAGATGTGCGGCACCTGCTGCTTCGATTCGCTCAGGCGGCGCGCGATCGTTTTCCGCATGTTGGAAAGCTTGACCGTTTCCGACGGTACGCCTTCCGGCGCCGGGGCGGGCGTGTGCGCCGCAGCCGGTGCGGGGGCAGCGGCCTGGGGCGCCGCGGCGGCAGGCTTGGCCTGACCGGGCTGGGCGCCGGCAAGGTCCGCCTTGACGATGCGGCCGTTCGGACCGGTCCCGGTCACGCTCGACAGATCGACGCCCTGCTGCTCGGCGAGGCGGCGCGCGAGCGGGCTCGCCTTGACGCGATCACCCGATGCCGCGGGGGCGGCCTGGGGCGCAGCCGGTGCAGGCGTCGCGGCCTTGGCGACTTCGGGCTCCTTCTGCGGCGCGGCAGCCTTGGCGGGCGCAGGCGCGGTATCGGCCTTGGGCGCGGGCGACGAGGCATCTTCGTCCTCGCCGGCGAGAATCAGGATGACTTCACCGACCTTCACGCCGTCCGAACCTTCGGCGACGAGCAATTTGGTGACGGTGCCTTCGTCGATCGTCTCGAATTCCATCGTCGCCTTATCGGTCTCGATCTCGGCGAGGATATCGCCCGATTTGACGGTATCCCCTTCCTTGACGAGCCACTTCGCCAGCGTGCCCTCCTCCATCGTCGGGGACAAAGCGGGCATCTTGATTTCGATCGGCATGGACGACTGGCCTCTGTCAGGCGGGGACGGAAATGCGGCGTTCCTTTCGGACAGCGTGCCCTCAGGGTCAAGGCTAGCTTGCCACAAGGCCGAGAACGCGCGATTTCTAGGGCGGATGCGCACTTATCTCGCCGTGATCGACGACAAGCCCGAAGCGCGCACCGCGTTGCGCTTCGCCGCGCGACGCGCGGCCAAGACCGGCGGCGCGATCGCCATCCTCGCGCTCGTACCCGCGGCCGAGTTCGTCCAATGGTCCGGCGTGCAGGCGGCGATGGAGGAAGAAGAAAGGCTGCGCGTCGAAGGCATGGTCGCCGAAGCCGCCGGCGAACTGATGAAGGAAACCGGACTCAAACCCGACATCATCGTCCGCCAGGGCGATCCGGTGGCGGTAGTGCGCGAATTGCTGGAGACGCGGCCGGATGTCGCGGCTTTGGTATTGGGCGCCTCGGCGGACGGCGCCCCCGGCCCGCTAGTCGCGCATTTCGCGGGCGCGGCTGCGGGCACGATGCGCTGCCCGGTGATGATCATCCCGGGATCCCTGTCCGACGAAGCGCTCGACCGGCTGAGCTGAACCGTCAGGCGCTTTGCAGGCACTTCATCCCGCGACGCAGGAATGACGAAGTTGGACGCTTGTGGCGGATGCGGCGCTTCCATATGCGGAACGAATAATGTCCACCGGCTTCGACCCTGCTGCACTTCTGGCATCCGCAAAGGGTGGGCATATCGTCGCGCTCGGGCTGCGCTTCGTGGCGCAAGGCGCCGACTGGTGCGAATTCGCGATCGACTATGACCGGCGGCTGGTGTCGGATGCGGCGAGCGGCATCCTCGCCTCCGGCCCGATCGTATCGCTGATGGATACGGCCGCGGGCTTCGCGGTGTGGACGAAGCGCGGCGGATTCAAGCCGCAGGCGACGCTCGATCTGCGGCTCGACTATCTTCGCCCATCGCGCCCCGGCCAGACCATGACCGGCCGCGCCGAATGCTATCGGCTGACACGCCGGATCGCGTTCGTGCGTGGGCTGGCGCACGATGGCGACCCCGACGATCCGGTCGCGCACCTGACCGCGACCTATATGATCCTGGGGGACGGCAAGTGAGCGACGTCGCGCTGCTGCCTTATGCCGACTTCCTCGGCATCCGCATCGAAGGCGAGCGCGATAGCGCGCCGTTGCTGGTCATGCCCTTTTCGGAAGGGCTGCTGAACCTGCAGGGCGGAATCCACGGCGGCGCGATTTCCGGCCTATTGGAAATCGCCGCCATCGCCGCGATCGACGCGACGCTTGAGGAAGGCGAGGATCCGCGATCGGTGTTCAAGCCGATCACGGTGACGGTCGATTTCATGCGCCCCGGTTTGCCCGCGGACGTCTATGCCTGCGGCGAGGTGGTGCGCGTCGGCGGGCGCGTCGCCAATGTCGCGGTGACCGCGTGGCAGGACGATCCCGACCGGGTGATCGCGGCGGCGCGGATGAACCTGGCAATCACCCCACCGGCAGAGAAATGATGCGATACTGGCTGCTGCGTTCCGAACCCGATGCCTATAGCTGGGACGACCTTGTCCGCGACAAGGGCACCGAATGGACCGGCGTGCGCAATTATACCGCGCGCAATTTCCTGAAGGAGATGCAGCCGGGCGACCAGGCGCTGTTCTATCATTCGAATACCGAGAAAGCGGCGGTCGGGATCATGGAGATCATGCGCGCCTGGCAGCCCGACGGCGACGACGGCAAATGGGCGAGCGTGGCGGTGGAGCCGGTACGCAAGCTGGCCAAGCCGGTGACGCTTGAGGCGATCAAGGCCGAGCCGCGGCTGAAGGCGCTCGAGATGCTGCGCCAATCGCGCTTGTCGGTGACGCCGGTGCGCGAGGACGAATGGGCCGTATTGCTGGAAATGGGCGGCTAGCCAGGCTGCTCGACCCTTAGCTTCATCTCACTCAACGGTTTGCCGGTCACACGATCGATCACGACCGGCTCGATCTTTTGGCCTGTATCCGCATCGAAGGTGGTCGAAAGCGGGCCGCCGCCGAAATGCTTCGTGCCCCACGCCGCGATCGCCTGGAGCACGGGCAGATAATCGCGCCCGCATGATGTGAGCACATATTCGTCGCGCGGCGGGCGTTCGCTGTAGCGGCTTTTTTCCAGCAGGCCGTCCTCGACCAACGCCGCCAAGCGGCGCGTCAATATGTTGGGCGCGATCCCCAGGCTCTTGCGGAATTGGTCGAAGCGGGTGTGGCCCAGCGCGGCATCGCGCAGGATCATGATGCTCCACAGATCGGGCACGCGGGAGGCGCCGCGACCCACGGGGCAGGTGCCGGAAGCATATTTTTCGTTGTCCATTGCATTTTGATAGCGACATAACTATCAAAATGCAAGTCACTTATCTCCGAGTCGCGAAAGGGTTTCACCATGAGCAAGAATTATACGGGCACGGCGCTGATCACGGGCGCTTCTTCGGGTATCGGCGCGGTCTATGCGGACCGGCTCGCCAAACGCGGACACGACCTGATTCTGGTCGCGCGCGACAAGGCACGGATGGATGCGCTGGCGGATCGCCTGCGCGCCGAAACGGGCGTGACGGTGGACGTGGTGCGCGCCGACCTGACCGACCGCAACGACCTGGGCGTGATCGAGAAGCGGCTTGCGTCCGATCCGTCGATCGACATTCTCGTCAACAATGCCGGCATGTCCATGACCGGCACGATCGTCGAGGTCGAGCCGGCGCAGATCGAGCGGCTGATCGCGCTCAACATCACCGCCCCTTCCCTGCTTGCCTCGGCGGCCGCCAAGGCGTTCGTCGCGCGCGGCCGCGGCGCGATCGTCAACATCGCTTCGGTACTGGCGCTCGCGCCGGATCTGTTCGATGGCCTCTATTCGGGTTCCAAAGCGCATCTGCTCAACCTGAGCCTCAGTCTCGCCAGCCAGCTCAAGGACAAGGGCGTCTATACGCAGGCCGTGTTGCCGGGCGCGACGCGCACCGAAATCTGGGAGCGGTCGGGTAAAGACGTCGACGCCTTCCCGCCCGAGATCGTGATGACGGTCGACGACCTGGTCGATGCGTCGCTGGTCGGTTTCGACCGGCGCGAGACGGTGACGATCCCGCCGCTGGCCGACGAAGGCCAATGGACCGCGTTCAACGACGCGCGGCTGGCGATGGGGCCGAACCTGTCGCGCCGCGACGTGGCCGAACGCTATCGCGTGCCCGAGCCCGCCTGACATTCTAATTGCCTGGCCTTTCCGTCGGATAGCGCGAATCCGCCGAGAATAGGTCCGGAGTCTTGCTTGAAGCGGGCGGCGAGAGCCTTATCTGCCGCCCGTTCGAACTTCTCCAGGAAGGCGCATCCATGGACTATCGTCAGCTTGGCCGTTCCGGCCTCAAGGTTCCCGTCCTGAGCTACGGCACCGGCACGTTTGGCGGCTCCAACGCCTTCTTCGAACGCTGGGGAAACACCGACGTCGCGGAAGCGCGCAAGCTGATCGATATCTGCCTGGATGCGGGCGTTACCCTGTTCGATACGGCCGACGTCTATTCGAGCGGCGCGTCGGAAGAGATTCTGGGCGCGGCGCTCAAGGGCAAGCGCGATCAGGCGCTGATCTCGACCAAGGCGACCTTCCGCAAGGGCGACGGCCCCAACGATGTCGGCTCGTCGCGCTTCCACATCGTCCGTTCGGTCGAGGCCAGCCTCAAGCGGCTCCAGACCGAGCATATCGACCTCTATTTCATGCACGGTTTCGACGCGCTCACCCCGGTCGAGGAGACGTTGCGCGCGCTCGACGACCTGATCAGCGCGGGCAAGATCGGCTATATCGGCGCGTCCAACTTCTCCGGCTGGCAGCTGATGAAGAGCCTCGCTTATTCGGACGCACAGGGCCTCGCCCGCTATGTCGCCTACCAGGGTTATTATTCGCTGGTGGGCCGCGAATATGAGCATGAGCTGATGCCGCTCGGAATCGACCAGGGCGTCGGCCTGATGGTGTGGAGCCCGCTCGGCTGGGGCCGCCTGACCGGCAAGATCCGCCGCGGCCTGCCGATGGGCGAAGGCCGCATCGCCCAAGGCGGTGCGCAGGGCGGTCCCGCGGTGGACGACGATTATCTGTTCACCGTGGTCGATGCGCTGGACAAGGTTGCCGCCGACACCGGCAAGACGGTCAGCCAGATCGCGATCGCGTGGCTGCTGACGCGGCCGACCGTCGCCAACATCGTCGTCGGCGCGCGCAACGAGGAACAGTTGCGGCAGAATCTGGGGGCGGTCGGCTGGACGCTGGATGCCGGGCATATCGCGCTGCTTGACGATGCGAGCCGCCGCGCGCCGGCCTATCCTTATTGGCACCAGATGGACTTCGACGAGCGCAACCCCAAGCCGACACGCTGGTAGCGAACGCGCGACGGGATGCGCCGATCGCATTTCCGGCGTAGGCTGGATACGTGCTGACGAAACGGATGATCCTGGCCGGGCTGGCTTTGGTTGCCGCCGGCCCCGTTCGTGCCGGCGACTGGTGCCCGGTGCCGGTCGAGCAGGCGCAGCAAGCGCTCGCGGCGCATCCGATCGCGCTGCCGCCCAAGGATGCCGTCCCGCATCCGATCGCGCATGTCCATACCGAGGGCACGCTGCCGCATCAGGGGATTCGCGACGAAAGCCTGGAAGCGGAGCGCGACTGGCCGGTGATGCTGAACGCCGCACTGGCCTGGCGCGCGGGCGTGAACGAGCATCAATTCGAGACGGCGCGACGGTTCCTGCTGGGCTGGGTCGATACGTACACACCCGATCTCAATCCGATCGACGAAACCAATCTCGATGCGCTGATCGATAGCTACACAATCCTGGCCGACCGGCTGGACGGGGCGGAACGGGACCGCGTCAATGCCTGGCTGCGCAAATGGGGCTGGGATTATGTCGCCGCGATCGCGCATGCGCCGCGCCCGGGCGGCACCTGGACCAACAATTGGCAGAGCCATCGCATCAAGCTGGTCACGATGATCGCAGCGGCAACCGGCGACGACAAGCTTTTCGCAGAGGCGCGCCGGCTGTTCCGCCAGCAGATCGCGGTCAATCTGCTGCCCGACGGCCAGGTCGCCGACTTCGCCGAGCGCGATGCGCTTCATTATGTCGTCTACGATCTGGAGCCGCTGCTGCGCGCCGCCCTGGCCGCACGCGCCTATAAGGACGAGGATTGGTATCATTGGACGGCACCCGGCGGTGCCTCGATCGCGAAGTCGGTCGCGTGGCTCACGCCCTACGCAACCGGCGAGCAAACGCATGAGGAGTTCGTCCACTCCAAAGTGCCGTTCGACGCGCAGCGCGCGGCCGCCGGCGTGACGGGCTTCGCCGGGCCATTCGATACGCGTCACGCAGCGCTGACCTATTGGTCGGCGGCGCGCTTCGACCCCGCCTTGCGCGGCATCGCGCAAAAGCTCGATCCCTCGCCGCCGCGCTTCATGGCACTCTGCGGAAACTGACCCGGTCGCCCCGGCGGCATCGCTACACGACTGGTCGCTTCACAATGAACCACGCGTCCGCGCGCCCGGACGGAGCTTGCGGTTCAGCAGTGGAGGTAAGCATGGCACGCAAGCATCTTCTTCTTGGCGCCGTCGTGATCGGGCTCGCAGGCGCGGCCCAGGCGACGACGGTAAGCGACCCGACCGGGGACTATCTCGCATCCTATACCGGGCCGCATCAGGCGGATCTGGACGTCACCAGTTTCTCCGTCATGTTCAACGCGAGCACCGACAGCTTCCTGCTGCAAGGCACGATGGCGGGCCTGATCGATGCGACGCTGCCGGGCTTCTATGCGATCGGCATCAACACCGGCACGGGCACCGGCCCGTTCGGCTCGATCGGCGCGCCCGACGTGCTGTTCAACCAGGTGATCGCGGTGCAGAAGAACGGGACCGCGACGATCGGCGCCACCGCGCTCGCGCCGGGATCGGTCACGATCGGCGGCAATGCGCTGAGCGTCGTGATCCCGCTGTCGCTGTTGCCGACGACCGGGTTCGATCCCCTGCATTACGGCTTCAACATCTGGCCGCGGAGCGGCACCACCGGCGGTCTGGCCGTGATCAGCGACTTCGCGCCCAACAATGCGACCGTCGCGGCGGCGGCAGGGGCGGTTCCCGAACCGGCGAACTGGATGATGATGCTGGGCGGCTTCGGCCTGATCGGCGGCGCGCTGCGCCATCAACGCAGGGCCCGGGTGCGCTTCGCCTGAGGTCCGCGCCTCGCTTTCCCGTGCCCCCTGGGAAAGCGAGGCCGGTCACCGGCGGGCCGGCTGCCCCCGGCCCGCCGACCCCAATGAAGGCTCGTTACGGTAGCGTGCGCAGTCGCGCGGCCGCCCGAAATCGGCTATAGACCGATGCGGCGGCCGCGTTCGCGTGCCGAAGCAAAAGACTGGAGACGGATCATGCGAATGGCGTCGATGCTGATAATGGCTGCGATCCTGGCCGCGCCGGCAAGCGCGCGCGTATCCATGAAAGAGCGCGGCGAGGCCGAGCTCGCGAAGCTGCTCAAAGACTATGTGCCCGGCGAGAAGGTGCACTGCGTCCGGACGAGCGACATCACCAACCAGACGGTGATCGACGGGACCGCGATCGTCTATTTCGGGCTGGGCGGAAAGGCGTGGGTCAACCGGCCCAACGGCGCCGAATTCCTGCGCGAGGACAATATCCTGATCACGAAGCCGTTCGGTGGCGAGAATTGCCGGCTCGACATCGTCAACCAGAGCGACCGCTTCAGCCATATGCGGGGCGCCGCGATCGGGCTCAACGACTTCACCCTTTATACGAAGGTGAAGAAGCACTAATTCGTTTCAGCTGCGCTGAGGCGGCATTTGGTTCAGCTCTGCTGAACCAAACTCTAGGCCTTCGTCGCGAGGATCAATCGGCCGGCGCCCAGCCGGTCGATGATCTGACCGACCTGATCCTGTTCGAACGCAAAGCAGCCTTCGCTGCGGCCGATCGCCCCGCGCGCGGCCAGATCGCGATTCACATACCAGGCACCGTGGACGACGATGCCGCGCGGCTCCGCCTGGTTGTTGTCCGGATCGAGCCCGGCCAGCCGGCGCGAACGGCCGTGCGCGCCGACATAGATGTCCTTGGTCAGGAAGGCGCCCGACGAGGTCGCCTCCGAACCCGGCAGGTTGGAGAAATGCTGGAGCCAGCCGGTATGCGCCGGATCCGAGCCGCGCCCGTGCGCGACCAGGAACGTATCCATGCGGCCATTGTGCATATCGATCAAATGAAAGCGCGGGATGCTGCTGCTTCGCCCGAAATCGGCGACGCCAACGACATCCCGGTTGGGGATCATACCGGCATGGCGATCGAGCGCGGCCTGCGCGCGCGCGATCAGTGCATCCGATCCATTCGGACGCAGCAAGGTATCGGCGAAAGCGCGTCCGGTCAGCAACGCGCCGGCGGTCACAGCGGTGCCCGCCGTCAGAAATTGTCTGCGATTCATAGTCCCTCCGCGCCGCCCTTATAGCGCATTAACCTTAACATTACATTACTTTTCATCGGCTTAGCCGGTTGACCCGATGCGCCAAGCCCGCGTCACGTCGATGCAAGCCCGCCTGGTTCGCTTCGTGCGATGCTGGATGCGTGAAGAAACGCCACGCCCTGGTCGTGGTCGGATCTGTCAGGCGGGCATTCCGATCCTTACGCGTCGCAGCGGGCTGCGGATGGATCGGGACGAGCCTTTTTCTGTCCGGCATGCCCCTATCGGCGGCAACCCCGATCGCGCTTTCCTGCCCCGAGCCGACCACGGGACTGGGCCATGTGTCCGGCAACGTACGGACCGCGGTGATCGATGATTGCCTGACCGTCCAGGGACAGCAAATGGCGGCGCACCTGCTCGACAGCCGCATGTCGATCAGCGTCAAGGTCAACGGCTACGGCCCGTTCCGTTTCCTGGTCGACAGCGGCGCCGACCGTTCGGTGATCGGTGTCGCGCTGGCCAAACGGCTTAACCTGCCGGCGGGCGAAAATGTGCGGCTGAACGATGTCGCCGGCGCGACCGACATCGGCACGTTCCTGGTCGACGATCTCAAGGTAGGCGACAGTTCGACCTTCGCTATTTCCGCGCCAGGGCTGCCCGAGCAATTTCTCGGGGCGCAGGGGATTGTCGGCGTGGACGCGCTGATCGACCGCCGCATCATGATGGATTTCCAGGATAACAGCATCACGCTCGAGGATGCACGGGTTCCCGAGAAAGTGGAGCCGGGCGAGATCGTCGTCGTCGGCCACCGCCGCCACGGCCAGTTGATCCTGACCGAAGTGCGCGTCGACGGCATGCCGATCTATGCGGTGATCGACACCGGATCCGACGTGACGATCGGCAATTTCGCGCTGATGGAAAAGGTCGCGGGCAGCCGTCATCCGCCCGATCGGGTCTCGATGATCCTGAACAGTGTCACCGGGCGTAGCACGGAGGCGACCGGGCTCATGCTGGCACGGATCGATATCGGCGCGCTGCGCATCCGCAATCTGCGGGTTGCCTTCGCCGACGTCGCCCCCTTCGCCCTATTCGGGCTGGCCGACCGGCCGGCCTTGTTGCTTGGCACCGACGCCCTGCGCGGCCTCAGGCGGATGTCGCTCGACTTCCAGCAATATCGGGTTCGATTCCAGTTGCGAGGCTAAGAACCTTGCAGCATCGGGCAGCGCGCATAGTTTCTCCCGGCCCGATCGCTGTGTTATGCTGCGGCAAGGGAGAGGATATGAACGCACCGGCCAGCCTGCGCCAAGGCAAGGTTCTGCTGCTGGCGGGGCCGCTCAGCTTCAACGCCGCCTATATCCGGCGCACACTCGATTTCTTCGGCGTGCCCGTGCTGGCGCCGCCGGGCACGGCGGAGGAAGCGTTCGCCACGCTGAGCCCGGCCGACTGGAAATCGGTCACCGCCTGCGTCGCGGTCGACCTCACCCATGCGATGTTCACCGACCTGTCGGAGCAACACAAGGAGGTGCCGTTCCTGTTCGTCGGCTATGATCCCGCCGCCTGGTTCGCAGCCCCCTATTCGTGGCTGTGCCCGCCCTTCGCATCCTATCAGGTGATCGAGACGCTGAGCGAGATGGTTACCGCGGCGGCGGCCGAGACGATGCGCTCTACCTTCGATCCGCCGCCGGCACCCGACGAGCCAAAATAGGGCGGCCCGCGCCTATCGCGCGGCGGGATCCAGCATGACGTTCAGCACCTTGTCCTGATCGCCCGCGAGCGAGGCGCATTGAAGCTGCGCGGGCTCCGTGCCGGATAGATTACGGAAATAGTGGACCACGACATTGGCGGGCTCGATCGTGACTTCGCCCGCCGCGACATTGCGCACGGGATCGGCGCCGATGCTGACCGCGAACGCACCCTTCGCGACGAAGCAGATGACCGGCACCAGATGCTTGTGCTCGGGCATGACCTGACCGGCCGCGAAATCGACGCGGGTCGTCTCAACCCGCGTCACCAATTTGCCCGGCGCGACCGGCAAGATCGCGAGCGGCGTCCGCGTCGGCAACGCGGCGGCGGCGGCCGCGCCCGTCGCGACCGCCAATAGCAGCAGGGTCGGAATTAGGCGCATCGCGGCGTCTCCCTCAACCTCACACCACGCGGTTGCGCGCGATCAGTTCCTTGTACCAGGCCGCACTCAATTTGGGCGTGCGCTTCTGCGTGGCATAATCGACATAATGGATGCCGAAGCGGTTGGTGTAGCCGTCGGCCCATTCGAAATTGTCCATCAGGCTCCACAGGAAATAGCCCTTGAGCGGATAGCCTTCCGCGACCGCGCGATGCATCGCGGTCAGGTAATTCCTGAGGTACATGATGCGGTCGCTGTCATCGACGCGGCCGGCGACGATCGGATCGTCCGAAGAGCAGCCATTCTCCGAAATGTAGAGCGCCTTCGGCCCCCACAATTCGCTGACGTAACGCGGGCCCCAATAAAGGACTTCCGGCCCGACATAGAGCCAGGGCGAGGCCATGCGCGGGCTGTGCTCCAGATGGGGCAATACCTGATAGCCCTTGGGCGAATTGGGGTCCGCCCGGACATAATCCGGCGTGTAGATATTGAGCGCGACGAAATCGAGCGGGCTCGCGATGACCGCCATATCGCCCTGCTTGACCTTGGGTGCGGCGGCGCCCTGCTCGGTCAAATAGGAATCGAGATATTTGCCTTCCATGATCGCAGTCAGGAACATGGCATTGTCTTCGCGGATCGCCTTGCGCGCCGCGTCGATATGCTCCTTCGTCTCGATCACCGGCACACGCATCGTGGTGTTGTCCGCGATGCCGATCTGTGTGCCCGGCTTGCAGTGCGCGCGCATCGCCTGGACGGCGAGGCCGTGCGCCAGCACGCCATGGTGACGCACCTGGTTCACGTCCGCGGCCGGCAGCTTGAGGCCCGGCGCATGCACGCCGTTTTGGTGGCCGAGATCGGTGAAGCAGCGCAGTTCGTTGACCGTCATGAAGTTCTTCACGCGATCCGAAAGCTGGCCCGCCATGTAGCCGGCATAGTCGCCGAAGGCATAAGCCGTGTCGCGGTTCTGCCACTCGCCGGGCAGCGCCGCCGGCAGGTCCCAGTGGAACATGGTGACGTAGGGGGTGATCCCGTTCTCAAGCAAATTGTCGACCACCTTGTTATAATGATCGACACCCTTCTGATTGGGCTTGCCCTTGCCTTCGGGGAAGATGCGCGACCAGGCGAGCGACAGGCGATAGGTCGACACACCCAGATTTTTCAGGAGCTTCGTGTCCTCGGCGTAGAGGTGATAGCTGTCGCAGGCGACATCGCCATTGGCATTGTTGATGACCTTGCCGGGCGTATGCGAAAAGATGTCCCAGATGGTGGGGCCGCGCCCGTCCTCATTGACCGCGCCTTCGATCTGATAGGCGGCCGTCGCGCAGCCCCATTTGAATCCTTGGGGAAAATCGAGGTCGATCGGCGCCGCTTTCGCGGTCGCCGCGATCGTGCCCCCTGCCGCCAACGCCGTCGCCGCACCGAATGCCTTGCCGATCTCGCGGCGATTATAGGTTGTCATGCCCCTCTCCCAAGATTGCGCTAACATGCTTAGCATCCTGATCGACGAGCGCGAGCCGGAATGCGGCGAATTGCAAGCGCGCCAAAATGAACGCGCTTCGGATATTTCCATCGCTGCGGTCGCAACGAAGTTACGATATTAAAAAGCGTCGGCGAATCAGCATGATGCGGGTTTGCTCTTTGGGGGACAATCCGATGAAAGCTTTGACTGCGCGCGCGTTTATCCTTGCCGGGCTCTGTGCCCTTGCCGTGCCGGCACAAGCGACCGAATTCAGCATCACGTTTAAGGGCAAGGTTTCTCAGGGGACCGACGCCGCGGGGATCTTTGGTGCCGCCGGGGCCGATCTGAGCGGATTGGATTACCTGGCCAGCTTCACATTCGATTCCGATGTCTTCGCTATCTACGATCGGGAGAATGGCTCGAACTTCGACTATGAAGGCTACAGCCTGCCTGGGTCCGCTTCGATCAAGATTGGCAACGGCACCTATCAATTCTCCGATGATATCGATGGGGGATCCGGTGCGGTGACGCGCTACAGCACCAGCGACCCAGGGGCAGACGGCGGCTATAACAACGATATGAGCGTGGCCCTGCAGCCGGCGGGGGCCGGTCTGTTTTTCTCTGTCTATGCCATCCCTGCCATGTTCTCGTCCGTCGATAATACGACCCCGTTCAGCTATGACGGCCCGGCCGGTTTCTATGGAAGTTTCGGCAACGCCGATCCGCAGAATTATACCTATGCCGAGTTCACGTTCGGATCGGTGGTGGAATGCAGCGGCGATGGGCCATGTGCTTTGCCGTCGGCGAGCGTGCCCGAACCCGCGAGTTGGGCATTGATGGTCGCCGGCTTCGGCTTGGCCGGGACGGCTCTGCGTAGCCGCCGACGGACCATGCTCGCCTTTGGGTGAAGGCGCGTACCGGCGCGGGTTGGTTTGCCCGTGCCGGTCAAGGCGGGTGTTTCAGCAGGGGTTCAGAACTCAGCCGGCGTCAACACGCTGGTCTTTCAAATGCTGAACGTCTGCTGCCAGCATCGTTCAGCCCGGGCGCATATACCGCATCGTAAAACCCGAACCGTCCCGAAAAATCGGGCAGGTTAGGAGAGTAGAGATGCGTACCATATTCGGCATTGCCGCAGCGCTGACGCTGGCGGCCACGGTCGCGCCGACGGCGGCGCAGGCCCAATATTATGATCAGGGCTACAGCCGTTACGACAACGGTCGCGGATACAACGATTACCATGGCCATGACTGGCGCGATCGCCAGCGCTGGGAACGCCAGCGCGCACGCGAGGAACGGCGCGCACGCCTTCGCTGGGAACGCGCGCATCGCCACGATCATCGCGACCACGACTACCGCTCGTACCGCTGACCCATGGACCCCACGCGGCGCAGGCGCGTTGGCGTGCGGCGACGGGTGGAAGCTTATAAGAGAGAGGAAGATATCATGAAAATCATGCTTATTGCCGCGGGCGTTGCGTCGCTCGCGATGGCCGCGCCGGCTTCGGCGCAGAGCGCGGGCCATATCCTGCGGGGCGCCGGTATCGGCGCCGCGGGCGGCGCGGTCGCCGGCGCGGTGATCCCGGGCCTGTCGGTCGGCAACGGCGCGCTGGTCGGTGCCGCGGCGGGCGGCCTGTACAACACGGTGCACCACGGTCACCATTATTACCGCCACAGCCGTTCGCGTTATTACTACCGCAACGGCCATCGCTATCGCCGCTAGGAAAAAGGGCGCCGGAAACGGCGCCCTTTCAACCTGACGGCTGGAAGGGGCGCCCGCGAGGGCGCCCCTTTTCGTCAGCGGCAGCGGATATCCTGATTTTCCGCAACCGACTTGCCCGCCAGCGCGCCGAGCGCGCCGCCGATCAAGGTGCCAGCGGCGCGATTATGCCCGCCATCGATGACGTTGCCGAGGATGCCGCCGGCGGCCGCACCCACGATCAGGCCGGTCGTGCCGTCGCCACGCTTGCAATAATAGCGGCCATCCGATCCGCGATAGACTTCGTCCGAAGAGGACAGACGCCGTTCGCTGTAGTTCGGCCCATCGCGATAGTAATGCGACGCGTCATAGTTGGTGGCGTAATTGCCGGGCGGCGGGGGCGGCGGCGCGCCGTAACCGCCGCCGTAAGCGGCATTCTGGCGGCTCCAGCGAATGCGCTGGCTGAGCTGATCGAGCTGACCCTGGATATATTGATAGTCGCTCGGCGAGAACCGGCCGTGGTGGCGATAGCGCATCCGATCCGCGTTGCTGCGGATGCCGTTGAGCTGATATTGCGAGCGGCGCGCCTCGCGCGGATCGAGGCTGCCATCGGCGATGCTCCGGTCGATCCGATGCTGCAGGAACGCGATGCGCTGATAAGGATCTTCGGGGGCGCCGCGCCAGAAGGCGTCGCGATCCCATCCGCCGGGTCCGGGGCCTGCCCAGGCTTGCGGCGGTTGCGCAACGGCGGGAAGCGTGCCGACCAGGGTCAGCGCCGCAAGGGCCGCCATAGGGGCGCCCAATCGGTTGAATTTCATTATAGGTCTCCTCTCGTGCAGCCCCTGTTTCGGGGGAAGCATCCGAGGCCCAACAGACCAATTGGCAAAATGGTGCCATCGTTGCGTTACCGTATCAGCACATAGTGTTAGGCTCCTGTTCGCCGTTTTAGGCGCCGGGGAGAAAAGGCATGCGATATCAATCGATCGCGGTGGCGATGGTCGGATTTGCACTGCTAGCAACACGTATCGACGCGCACGATGGGGACCAGGTGTTCGAGACGTTCGATACACACCCGACCGGCACGACCAATGTCATCGCCAGCGGCCCATATTTCTCGACAACCATCTCGGGCGGCACGATCGAAATGGCCTCGCTCGCCAATCCCGCGCATTCCGGGAATCAGGTCTATGGAGGCACGTCGATTACCGTGGTTACATCCGACCAAGACATGTTTTCATGGCCCGGCGTCGGAGCCTGGGTAACCGGCGGCGCGACCGTATGGATGCGGGCTTATGAATATGATGAGGGTACTGGGACCGATCATCTGCTGACAGAGGTGTCGCTGTCCGCCACCGACACCAACACCTATCTGTCGATCGGCACGCTCGACGACCCCAAATATATTAGCCGGGTGACCTTCTCGTCCGACGTGGATTTCGCGATCGACGACCTTACGCTCGGCATCGACGGAATCGGACCGGGGATTCCCGAGCCGGCATCCTGGGCGATGATGCTCGGCGGATTCGGGCTAGTAGGCGGCGCGATGCGGCGGCGGCGCACGGCCGGCCAGGTCTTCTGTCCACAGGAAACCGCGCACATCCGCATCTGAAGCCTTGCCGGTAGGGGATGCGCTCCGGCAAGGGTGGGGCGATGACCACCGACATCGACATGGGCCAAGGGACGGGCGGCGCGAGCGTGCCGATCGACCTGGAGGAATTGCTGGCGAGCCGTCTGCTCGTCCAGGGCAATTCGGGCTCGGGCAAGTCGCATCTGCTGCGCCGGCTGCTCGAACAGAGCGCGGGGCTGGTGCAGCAGGTGGTGATCGATCCGGAGGGCGACTTCGTCAGCCTGGCGGAGCGTTTCGGCCATCTCGTGATCGAGGCGGCGGACTATACCGAGGCGGAGACGGGCAGCATCGCCGCGCGCGTGCGCGAGCATCGCGTATCGGTCGTGCTCAATCTGGAGGGGCTGGAGGTCGACGCGCAGCTGCGCTGCGCGGGCAGCTTCCTCAACCGATTGTTCGATGCGCCGCGCGACCAATGGTATCCGGTGCTGGTGGTGGTCGACGAGGCGCAATTGTTCGCGCCCGCCGCCGCCGGCGAGGTCGGCGAGGAAGCGCGCCGCGCATCTTTGGGCGCGATGACCAATCTGATGTGCCGCGGCCGCAAGCGCGGGCTGGCGGGCGTGATCGCGACCCAGCGGCTTGCCAAGCTCGCCAAGAATGTCGCGGCCGAAGCGTCCAATTTTCTGATGGGGCGCACCTTCCTCGACATCGACATGGCACGCGCGGCCGACCTGCTCGGCATGGAGCGGCGTCAGGCCGAGCAGATTCGCGATCTGGAGCGCGGCCAGTTTCTTGCGCTCGGACCGGCGATCGCGCGGCGGCCACAGCTGATCCGGATCGGCGCGGTCCAGACCGGCGGGCGCGGGGCGGCGCCTGGGCTCGCGCCACTGCCGTCGCATGGCGATGCGCAGGCGCTTTTGTTCGAACGGTTGGAAGACACGCCACCGCCCCCACCCGCGGCGCCGCCGGTCGAGCCGGTCGAGCATCTGCTCGCGCGGATCGACGAGGCCGATCCCGATGCGGCGCAGACTGCGCCCGAACTGGACGCGTCCGACCCTGCCCCGGTGATCGACGCGGTGCTGCGCGATATCGTGGCGGACGAGGATGCGGCGCACCGAGCGCCGGGCGCGCTCTACCAGGATTTTGCGCTGCGCTGCCGGATGCGCGGCCTGGCCCGGCCGCCGCTGCAGCCGGTGGACTTCGCGCGGCGGCTGACGCTCGCGCGTGCCGGCTTGTTCTCCGACGATCTCGCCGATCAGGATTGGGCGGCGGCGCTGCGCATCGCCGATACCGTACCGGAAGACATGCTGGGCGTGTTCATGCTGATCGCGCGGGCTGCCCGTGCGGGCGCGCCCTGCCCGACCGAGGCGGAGATTGCGCGAGTCTATGGCACGCATTCGATCGGGCGCGCGCGCCGCCTGCTGGGTTATATGGAGAGCAAGAATTACCTCGCGCTGCGCGTCGATCTGCGCGGTCGGCGGACCGCGGCGATCCCGAGCCTGGGCTGGGCGACCGCACCGGAGGAGACGGCGGCGGCGTGATCGCCCGACGTCCCTGCCTGCCGCGCCGAACGAGCTTCGTCCGAAACGGAACGAAAGACTCTGGTCTCGGTTGAGCGCGCGGTGTCAGTGGCCGGGCGTAAGCGTGCATGCTTCATACAAGGACGTATCGGCAAATGCCGATTCGACTGCCACGTGCCGAGGCGATCCGCCGTGCGATCGCCGAGAAGGCCGCCGAGACATCCGCCTCGGGTGTGGACCAATATCTTGCATTGATCGGGCCGATCGAGCCGGCGTTCGGCGGCGGCGCCACCGAGACGTCGTGGCGGCTGGCTTATTATCAGGGATCCCGCGAGGAGCATGACGCGATCGAGCGCGCCGTGGGCATTGTCCAGCGCCAGACCCCGCTGATGCAGGTCAGCTAGCCGGCACCGGTTCGCGGAAGTCCGGCCGCTTTGACCGGACCGGCGGACCGATTATGGTTGGGCCAAACGCAGGACAGAGGGCGCGCGGATGACAGGCAGGGCTTGGGGGATCGTCGCGCTGCTGGCGCTAAGCGGCTGTTCGATCGGCAAGGACGTCCCGATCGCGGAACAGGCCGTGGATGGCTTTCATCGCCAACTCAACGCGGGCCAGTTCGACGCGATCTATGCCGCCAGCGCCGCCGACATGAAAGCGGTATCGCCGCAGACGACCCTGACCGCCTTGCTCGGGGCGATTCACCGCAAGCTCGGCCTCTTCAAGAGCGGAAAGGTGATCGGCTGGAACGACAATGCCTCGACCAGCGGCCATTTCATCACGCTGAATTACAGTGCGGTCTATGCGAATGGGCCGGCAGACGAGAATTTCGTCTACCGGATGGATGGCCAGCAGGCGGTGCTGGCGGGCTATCACATCAATTCGGATCAGCTCATTCTGCGTTGAGCGAACGGGTTCAGGCGGCTTCCAACATTTTGCCCATGACAGCGAATTCCATCGCCGCCTGCGGCCGGCGGCGCACCACGCGGCGTTCGCCGGTTCGGCGGAACCCGCGTTTTTCATAATAGGCCATCAGCCGCACGCGCCCGTCGAGTACGCACAGTTCGATTTGGTCCGATCCGAATGTTTCCAGAGCGACCGTTTCGGCAGCCGCGATCAGTTCCGCGCCGAGCCCGCGCCGCCGGCAAACGGGATCGACGCCGAGCAGGCCAAGCGTGCTGCGGCCGCCCGCATTGCGGGTCACCAGAACGCAGCCCACGATCACGCCATCGTCGAGCGCGGCGAGCAGCCGGCTGCGGGGCGCGGCGATCAGCGCCTGAACCTCTTCGACCGAAACCTCTTCGTCGGGATGGAAAGGCGGCTTGCCGGACCAGCTCCGTTCTTCGTTGGCCAGCGCCTCCGTTACCAGCCGGTGCAGGCCGATTGCATGACCATCGCCGGCGGTCACGATTCTCACCTGGCCACGCGCGGCGGCTGACGCCACCGCGTGGTCCAACGCCACTTCATGCAACGGGAAACTCCGAGTCTTTCTGCCGGGTGGCCGGCGGCCTGGGGGGAGCTCCAGTTAGGTCCCAAGGGGTTTCCAGATGGTTAGCAATCGGTTCACTATGAACTGATCGCGCCCCGCCGCGGCTCGCTTCGTCGCATTTGAATCCAAGCCGATGCGCCCGCTCCGAACGGGCCACAGCGGAACCCGCGCGGCGACCGGCCGTTTCGCCGCCGCAAGCTAAGAAAGGCACGCCATGCTCGGTACGATCCTCATCGTCCTTTTAATATTGTTCCTAGTTGGCGCACTGCCGAACTGGGGCCATAGCCGCAATTGGGGCTATGCTCCGTCGGGCGGGCTTGGCCTCGTATTGGTGATCGTGCTGATATTGGTGCTGCTCGGACGAATTTGAGAATCAAGAAGGGGGCGGCGCGATGGCGCGATTTGTTTTGGGAATTGGTGCAGCGCTTGCGGCGGCCGGGCTGGCCGCGCCGGTCGCCGCGCAAAGCGTTGACGACGATGTTCGCTGCCTGTTGGCGAGCAACTTCTTCGCGCGCACTGAAAAGAACGCCCAGCAGAAGCAGATCGCCATGGCGTCCGCCGCTTTCTATCTGGGCCGCCTCGACGCGCGCATCTCCAACGAACAGCTCAACAGCGCAGCGATGGCGCAAGCCAAGACGATGACCAAGGATAGCCTGGGCCCGACCATGAACAGCTGCGCGAAGCGGCTGATTCAGAAAGGCATCGCGCAGCACAACCTCGGCGCTTCGTCGGCACCCCGTAAACCGGCCCCGCCCGCCAAGCCGAAATAGCGCGCACCAGCCCCCGCATATAATTCCCTATCTGTTGGATAGGTTTTATTTCTTTGCGGTGCGAGGCGCCTCGCTAAGACGAGCCCACAACAAGGGTTCGATATGGCAAGCCGCGCATTGCTGCCCACCGGCAGCTATTGGGACATAGACGAGATCGCGGCCGGGTTGCGCGACGCACGCCAGGCATGGCGCGACGCGCACCGCCGTAACGCCGAGCATGGCGCGGTCGGCTTCCCGTCGCGTTACGACCTGGAGAAGATCATGGCGTCGCTGTGCGGCGCGCTGTTTCCGCTTCGCCTAGGGCCGAGCTTCGTGCGGCTGGAGAATGAGGACGCATTCGTCGCCGAGACGCTGCAGACCGCGCTCAGCCGGATTTACGGCCAGATCAGGCTCGAGCTCGGTTACTCGCTGCGCGACAGCGCGCCCGAGCGGATCGATCAGGATGCGGCGCGGATCATCGGCCACTTCGCCACCGCGTTGCCCGATCTGCGCCGGCTGCTCGACACCGACGTCGAGGCGGCATTCGCCGGCGATCCCGCCGCACGCAGCGTCGACGAAGTCCTGATCTGCTATCCGTGCGTGCTGGCGATCATCCACCATCGCCTGGCGCACCTGCTCCACGGGCTCGGCGCGCCGCTGGTGGCGCGGATCATCGCCGAAATCGCCAATTCAAAGACCGGGATCGACATCCATCCCGGCGCACAGATCGGCCAGAGCTTCTTCATCGATCACGGCACCGGCGTGGTCATCGGCGAGACCGCAGTGATCGGCGATCGCGTGCGGCTCTACCAGGCGGTGACACTGGGCGCGCGCAGCTTTCCCTCGAACGACGATGGCGGGGTTCGGCGCGGCCTCGCCCGCCACCCGATCATCGAGGACGATGTCGTGATCTATGCCGGCGCGACCCTGCTCGGCCGGATCACCGTCGGACGCGGCTCCGTCATCGGCGGCAATGTCTGGCTGACCGAAAGCGTGCCGGCAGGAAGCTTCGTCGATCAGGCGCGCGTGCGACGCACGAGCGGCGCGCCGGACCTCGCGGAAACCAGCGAAACAGACGTGCAATCACTCAGGGGGCATTGAATGCGGAATCTCCTTATCGGCGCGCTCGCGCTGGCGGCGTCGTGGGCTCCGGCTGTGGCAGCCACCAGCCTGCTCAACGTCAGCTACGATCCGACGCGCGAGCTTTACCAGCAGATCAACCCGCTGTTCGAACAAGCGTGGAAGGCCAAAACCGGCCAGGATCTCGACATCAAGCAAAGCCATGGCGGATCGGGCGCACAAGCGCGCTCCGTGCTCGACGGCAATCAGGCGGACGTGGTGACGCTCGCGCTGGCCAACGACATCGATCAGCTCGCCGACAGAGGATTGATTTCGGCCGACTGGCAGAAGCGCCTGCCGCTCAATTCGACACCTTATTATTCGACGATTGTGTTCCTGGTGCGCCAAGGCAATCCCAAGGGCATCCATGACTGGAACGATGTCGTGAAGCCGGGCGTCGGCGTGATCACGCCCAACCCCAAGACCGGCGGCGCGCCACGCTGGACCTATCTCGCGGCATGGGGCTACGCCAGCAAGACCTATGGCCAGGACAAGGCGCGCGATTTCGTGCGGCGCCTCTACAAGAATGTGCTGGTGCTCGATTCCGGCGCGCGCGGATCGGCGACGACCTTCATCCAGCGCGGCCAGGGCGACGTGCTCCTGACCTGGGAGAATGAGGCCTTGCTCGCGGTCAAGCAGGCACCGCCGGGCGCCTATGAGGTCGTCTATCCGTCGGTGTCGATCCTCGCGGAGCCCTCGGTCGCATGGGTCGACAAAAATGTCGCGGCGCACGGCACCCAGGCAGCAGCTGAAGCCTATCTGCGCTTCCTCTACACGCCCGCCGCGCAGGACGTGATCGCGCGCAATTTCTACCGGCCGCGCAACGCCGCGGTGCTGCGCAAATATGCCGGCCAGTTCCACGACATAAAATTGTTCACGATCGACAAGAATTTCGGCGGCTGGAGGCGCGTCCAGGCCGCCCATTTCGCGGACGGTGGCGTCTACGACCAGATCGTTGCCGAAAACAACCGATAGGGATTTCCGGGAAGGGCTGAAGCGTCGTCCGATCGAGGAAGACCCACCGGCGGCGGGTCTTCCTCTCTCCTGCCGGCCCGACTAGACGGGCCGCATGTCCGCCTCGTCCCCCCTCTCCGCCTGGCGGCAGGAAGCCAGCGCGACCGCGCGTCTGGCCGGGCCGCTGGTGCTGACCAACCTGACCCAGGCGGCAATCCAGGGCACCGATGTCGTGCTGCTCGGCTGGCTCGGACCGCGCAGCCTGGCGGCGGGCGCGCTCGGATCGAACATCTACATCGCCTTCCTGATCTTCGGGATGGGGCTGGTGATGGCCGCGTCGCCGCTGATGAGCCGCAAGATTGGCGCGATGCCGCACAGCGTGCGTGACGTGCGCCGCACGGTCCGCCAGACGATGTGGGCGGCGGTGACGATCGCGATCCCCGTGATGCTGATCCTGTGGCATGCGGAACGGCTGCTGATCTTGCTCGGCCAGGATCCGGCGCTGGCGCACCAGGCCGCGCGGTTCGTGCGCGCGATCGAATGGGGGCTCATTCCCGCGCTCTTTTATCTGGTGTTGCGCAGCTATGTCGCGGCACTCGAGCAGCCGGCCTGGGCCTTGCTGATCGGCCTGTGCGGCGTCGTGTTCAACGCCTGCCTCAATTACAGCCTGATCTTCGGCAAGCTGGGGTTGCCGGCGATGGGAATTGTCGGCGCGGGTCTGGGCAGTTCGATCACGCAGACGATGATGTTCACCGGAATGGTGATTGTCGTGATGACGCAAAAGCGGTTCCGCCGTTACCGCCTGTTCGGACGCTTCTGGCGAGCGGATTGGGGTCGCTATGCGACTGTCTGGAAACTGGGCGCACCGATCGCAATGACGCTGGGGCTGGAGATCACGATCTTCAATGCCGCCGTTTTCCTGATGGGGATCGTCGGCACTGCGGCGCTGGCTGCGCACGCGGTTGCGATCCAGATCGCGAGCTTCACCTTCATGGTGCCGTTGGGCCTGTCGCAGGCGGCGACGGTACGCGTCGGCCTCGCGCTCGGGCGGCGCGACCGCGCGGGGATCACGCGCGCGGGCTGGACCGCCTGGATCATGGGCGTCGGCTTCATGACATTCACCGCCTGCCTGCTGTGGATAACGCCGCGGACATTCGTGAGCCTGTTCCTGGACACGCATTCGCCCGCCGATGCCGCGGTGGTGCAATTGGCCATATCCTTCCTCGCCATCGCCGCCATTTTCCAGATCGTCGATGGCGCGCAGGCGGTGGGCGCGGGCATGCTGCGTGGCCTGCACGACACCAAAATCCCGATGCTGTTCGCGGGGTTCGGCTATTGGGTGGTGGGACTGGGCGTGGCTTTGTGGCTCGGCTTCCACAGACATATGGGCGGGGTCGGCATCTGGATCGGACTGGCGAGCGGGCTGGCGGTGGTAGCGGTGCTGATGCTCGCGCGCTGGCTGCGGCGCGACGCGATCGGCCTGGCGCGGTTCGGCTGATGTCGAAGGCGACGCGCGCGACCGGGGCGCTCGCGGCGGCGGGCGCGGCCTTCACGGTCCACACTTACGATTACGATCCGAACGCGGACCGGATCGGGCTGCAGGCAGCCGACGCGCTGGGCGAGCCGCCGGAGCGCGTGCTCAAGACATTGATGGCCCTGGTCGACGGCAAACCGGTCTGCGCGATCCTGCCGTCCGATAGGGAGGTGGCAATGAAGAAGCTCGCCGCCGCGATCGGCGGCAAGGCGGCGGCGATGATGAAACCCGCCGATGCCGAACGCATGACCGGTTACAAGGTCGGCGGGATCAGCCCGTTCGGGCAGGCACGGCGTGTGCCGACGGTAATCGAGGCGGCGGCGCTGGATCAGCCATTTGTCTATATCAACGGCGGGCAGCGCGGATTGCAGGTCCGGATCGATCCGGCGGACGCCGCGCATATCCTGGACGCCCGCGTCGCCCCGATCAGCGCCGAGATGCGATCCGGTTAGACAGAGGAATTGCAAGGCTTTATTGGATTGCCCCAGGGTGAGGGCGTAGCTTTGGGTTCGGTTCTAGATTCGGGTAAAGACGGCATCGCGGTCGAACGTTTTTCAACCCACGGCATCGCGCCGCGCGACCGGCACGAAGCGTGGGCGAACCGGCATTGGCCGAGCATCGCGCCGCTGTATGAGACCACGCCGCTCGAAGCGTTCGACAATGCGATCGAGACGGTCGATCTGGGCCCGCTCAAGCTGTTTTATTCCCACATTTCGAGCCAGCGCTACGATCGCGGCGCGGAGATGTTGCGCTCCTATGACCCCGAAGCGCTCAATGTGCTGCTGATGTTCGAGGGGCATGCCAAGGGTGAAATGGGCGGCCGCGATTTCCATCATGCGCCAGGCACGGTGCTGATCGCCGATGTCGGCCAGACATCGCATCACATGTCCACCGCCAGCCGGACGGTGCGCATGGTTCTGCCGCGCGCGCAGGCACTAGAGATGGGCTTCGACATGCGGGCGATGCATGGATTGGTGCTGGATTCCCAAGCCGCGTCGCTGTTCGCGAGCCACCTGGCCCAATTACCCGGGCTGCTGCCCGAATTGAAGGCGGAAGACGGCCCACGCGTCGCGCGGACCGTGCTCGATCTGCTGACGCTGGCGGTGTCGGTGTCGGGGCGTATTATCCCGCCCGAGCCCGCGACGCGCCGTTCGATCGCGGCGTTGCGCGCGCGCGACGAGATCGAACGGCGGCTGGAATCGCCGTCGCTGGGGGTCGACGATCTGTGCCGTCGGCTGCAGATATCGCGCACCAGCCTGCAGCGGCTGTTCGAGCAGGAAGGCGGCGTCGGCACCTATATTCGAGGCCGGCGGCTGGAGGCGGCCCGGCGCGCGCTCGCCGATCCGCGCAATCCCGAGACGATCGCCATGCTCGCCGACCGGCTCGGCTTCAGCGACGCCGCGCACCTGAGCCGCCTGTTCCGGGCGCGCTATGGCAATACGCCGAGCGACTATCGAGCCGAAACAAACCTGCCGCGGCTCAGCTGACGCGCCCGCCCTGGGACAATCCGACAGGCAAATGAGACGCCCGTTCAAGTCGATCGGGCGCGACTGCCGCTAAAGCCGATCAAGGTCGCCGCGTTCCTGCGACCATCGCGAGATGGCGCGCCGGCTGCGGCTGCGCCCCTTCTTCCCTTTGGGGGGAGAGCGAGCGCCGTCCGTCCTGTGGGGAGATGGACGGCGTCTCTTCCAGGGTCGATCACCCAGATCTGAGCCCTGCATAGTTAGCGTGCGATCAAGCCTGCCCCTGAACCGCTTCGCAACGCGTGCGGGCGCAAGCGCGCGGATTAGAGGTGACGGGATGCGGGTAACAGCAACAGCGGCTTCGGGCCTGCGTTCGAGCATGGCGCGCTTCGACAGCAGCGCCGCCACGATCGCCAGCGGCGGCTTGACCGATCGGCCGGTGACCGAGGCGGGTGCGGTCGCGCCCGTCGCCGATGTCACCGACGCGCTCGAAAGCATGATGGAGGCCGGGCTTTCCTACCGCGCCAATGCCGCCGTGCTGCATACCGCCGACCAGATGATCGGATCGCTGATCGACCGCAGCGCCTGATCTGCCCGGATCAGCCGCCGTTGCGCCGATAATAAGCGACGTAAACCGATCGGCTCTTATCCGGCAGGCCGCCGAACTGGATCATTGCATCCTTGAGGCCGAGTTTCTCGACCCCGGTGCTGTTCGCCCAGGCCGGGTCCCGCGTCTCTTCGCGCACCTGTTTGTAAAAACGGCGCTCGCCGCGATCATCGTTGCTCAGCGTGCCGTCGAGCAGAGGATCGGGCTTGGGCTGTTGCCAGATTTATCCATCCCGATTTTTTTGGGGATGGCGCCGAATATCAGGCTTTCATCAGGCGAAGATCAGCTTCGTGTCCTCGCCTCCGCACTCCGCGCAGGCCACATACATGGCACCGGTCCTGACCCGGCGGGCGCGCGGATTGGACCCCCTGCGCCCGAGCCTGGGGAGCATCGGAGACGGTGCTCCCCCTTTTCTGTTCGATCAGAGCTTAAGGCCAAGCGCGCGCCTTGCCTCGGCACGGCAATCATAGCGCACCGCCCGATTTACGCAGAAGTCGGGCCAGAGTCCGGTCTTGAGCCAGATGGCGGCGATACCCTGGCGCGCGGCGATGCGCATGAAGCGCGGTTCGGCCCGGAGCGGGGCCATGAAATCCTGGAACCAGATATTCTCGTCCTGGATATCCAATTGCGGCAGCGCGTTGGCGAGCGTGAAGGCGCCGTCGACATCGCCGAGTTGAACCAAATGCTGGATATCCTCGCGCTGGTCGTCGAGCGGGGCGGTGGCGGCCGCCGCGCGGAAGGCGGCGATGGCGCGGGCGACGGCCGGTGAACCAGGTGCGATCCTTGCCTCCAGGAACAGCCGCCAGTCCGCGATCGCGCGCGTAGAATAGAGCCGCGTCAGCGCAGGATCGTCGATCATGGCCAGAGCCTGCCGGGCATCGCCCACGCGCGCGCGCAACGTGAAGAGCCCCGCCGCGATCAGCGGATCGTGCGGCCAGAATTGCTGGGTCTTGCGCAGCAACGCCTCGCTATCGTCGGGATGACCATAGAAACCGAGCGCGCCGGACAGATTGTAGGTGAAGACGCGCCCGAAGGGATCAGTCGCGACGGCGCGGCGGGCATATTCCAGCGCCGCATGGCCGCGTCCGATCGCGCTGAAGGCGATCGCCGCATCATTGAAGAGTGGCGCGTGGACTGCGCCGGCCTTGAGCCCCTGGTCGATATAGACCTGGCGCCCAATCCAGTTGGCCATGCCGACCCTCGTGTGGGCCAGCGCGAAATAGGCCGCGCCTGCCCCCGGATTCAGCGCGAGCGCGCGATGCGCATAGTCGATCGCGTCGGCGATGCCGCGATCCCGATCGGCACCGTCCAGCGTGTTGGCATAGAGTGCGGTACGCGACGCAAGCTGCGCCCAGGCCGGCGCGAAATCGGGCCGCCGATCGACGACCTTGCGGAAGAGGGCGGCCGATTCCTGCCAATGTTCGTGCCGCTGCTCGCAGCCGGACAAATAGAGGCGCAAGGTCGGCAGATCGAGCGTCATACCACCGCCCTGCGCACCCAGCGCGCAGAGCAGCACGTCGGCGATCCGCGCTGCCACCTCCTGCCGCAAATCATCGACCTCCGCCACCGACCGCGCGAAATCGCTGGACCACAATATGGTGCGGTCACTCCCGACCAGGCGGATATTGACGTGGAGCAGACCGCCGCTGGTGCGCGCCTCGCCCGTGACCAACAGGTCGGCGGGCCGCGCGGGGACGGCAGGCTGGTCGCTGATGGCGAGCGTGGCGTCGTTTCCGACTACCACCCGGGCGAGGTCGGTCGACAAACCTTGACGGAAAAGCTGCGCGGCTCCGTCGTCGGCCCGCGCGTCGACCGCCTGAACCGTAACCGTTTTCTGCCGGTCGCCAGAGTTCCTTTCCCAGAGCAGCCAAGCTGCGCCGAGCAGCGCCACAGCGATCAGGCCGGCCGCGATCGCCATCCATGACCGGCTGCGCTGCCCGGGAACGAGTGCCGGCGAAGATGCGATGGCTGCGGGTGCAACCGGGACGGGAGCGGCGGCAGGCGGCGCATTGCGCGGCACCAAACGATAGCCGACCTTGGTGATCGTCTCGATCCGGAAACTATCGAGTCCGATCCCCTCCTGCACGCGCCGCAAGCGCGACAGGACGCGATTGATTGCATCTTCCCCGACGATCCTTCCATCCCAACAGGCTTCGGTCAGATCATCGCGGGTGAGGATGGCACCATCCGCCTGCGCCAGCGCGACCAGCACCTGCATCACCCGCGGCTCGAGCACTTCGCTGGCGTCATCGTCGCGCGCGACCTGACGGACACCTGGCCGCACGATCAGCGCGCCCAGGCGGAATTCCGGTACGCGTGCGAGTTCGATCCGATCGATCAACCGCCGGCTTCCCCAACGCCGAATCGGCGTGGCCGAACGGTGCCCGGCACGAGCTGCCGACGCAATCATCAAGGTTTGATCGGCACACCATCAGGTCCTCATCCTCTCGAAAAAGGCGCGCATCGGGGAAACCCAGCCATCCGCTGCGGACGCAACGGACGAACCATTCATCCGATTTTTCGAGAGAAGGAACTTCCATGCGCACCATCAAGAGCATCGGCCTCGCCGCCCTGATCCTCACTGCCGTGGCGCCCGCTTCGGCCGAGAGCCCCGCCCAACGCGTGGTGAAAACGAGCGATCTCAATCTGGCCTCGGCCGACGGCATGCAGCGCCTCAATCACCGCATCCTCACCGCCATCGCGGCGGTCTGCGCGCCCGAGATCCAGACGCGACTGATCGCAGGTCCGGCGGAACGAGACTGCCGCGCCACGGCCGGTCGTGGCGCGATGGATCAGACCGCCGCGATCCGGCAAAGCCATCGGGCGATCCAGATCGCCGGACGCTAATCGCGGCTGGCCCGTCGCGCGGAGGAAGGCGGGCCAGCCACGCAAGGCCATGGAGCGTCGTCCTACGGGATGATGCTCCCTTTCTCATGTCGGTGATGGCGTTGGCCGGGGCCTGCCGTCTGCGGGTGCATCGCCGGTCCTGATCAGCCCGAAATCAGGCGATCATCAGCCAATCATCACTTCCTCATCCTGTCGATCAGGTCGGCCCTGGCGGAAAAGAAGGTCGTTCGGCGCAACCCGTGCCGAAGCTTGAAAAGGGAAGACCAAAATGCGCATCCCCATGATCCTGGCCGCCGTCGCCCTGACTACTGCGACAATCTCCGCCCCCGCCTTCGCGGGCCGTCCCGAAATGCCGCAGGCGCGGATCGGCTATGCCGATCTGGACCTCGGCAATGCCCGCGACGTCGCCAAGCTGCAGCACCGCGTGGCGATCGCACTGGAAAGCGTGTGCGGCTCCTATGCCGGCGCGGATCCGGTCGAAGCGAATGACATTGCGAAGTGCCGCAACGCCGCCGCCGCCAAGGCCCAGCCGATGGTGGCGATGTTGATCGAACACGAGCGGGGCGTGGCGCTGGCACAGCGCTGACCCGACATGCCGGACGGAGCCTGAGGGGGCGGTGTCAACACCGCCCCTTTTTCTTTGCCCGCAGCGCTGCGCGGACCGTGCCCGCATGAGATGGTTCGCCTGAAACAATGTTCGGCAAAGCGACGCGACATCGTTACTGCGTCAAAACGACCTCATCGAGGACATCCCATGGCCCGCCTGTCACCAACGCCGCCCGGCCGGCTTGCCGCCGCGTTCGCCCGCATCAGCCATTGGGCGGTCGCGCGCCTTGTCCTGTTCATCCTGGTGCTGATCGCAGTTCTGATCCTGTCCAAGGTCGTCACCAATCCGCTGATCCCGCCAGCGGCATCGGTTTATCATCGCGGCGCGCAGATGGCGGCCAACCTGGCGTCGGCGGGCTTGCTGTTGGTGGCTTATGCCTGGACGGTGCGGCTGATCGAACGGCGGCGCGCGATCGAATTGGCGATCGGTCCAGGCGTCGCGCCGTTCCTGATCGGCAGCCTGATCGGTGTGGCGCTGATGGCGGCAGTGTATCTGACGCTCGACGGGCTCGGTCTGGTCGCCTTCGCACCGGGCACGGGATTCGAGGGTCTGGTGGGCGGACTGGTCGCTTTCTTCGCGGCGGCGGTATTGGAGGAGCTGGTCACGCGGGCAGTCATATTCCGCATCGTCGAAGAGGCGGCGGGCACGACGATCGGGATCGCCGTCTCCGCGATCCTGTTCGGATTGCTGCACGCGTTCAATCCCGGCGCCACGATCATCAGCACCGCCGCGATCGCGATCGAGGCCGGCGGACTGCTCGCCGTCGCCTATGCGCTGACGCGTAATATCTGGCTGGTGGTGGGGCTGCACATGGCCTGGAACTTCACCGAGGGAAACATCTTCGGCGCGCAGGTATCAGGCGAGAGTGCCCCGCACTCACTGTTGCGGACGACGCTCAGCGGACCCCAATTCCTGACCGGCGGCGCGTTCGGACCGGAGGCGTCGATCGTGTCCGTGATCGTCTGTCTGGCAGCGGCGGTGGTGATCGGCGCGCTGGTGATGCGGCGGCGTGGTTGGCAGCCGCGACGACTGCGACTCTATCTGCCCTGAGCAGTCGACCCATTACGCGCGGTGCGGCGCTATACGAAAATAGAATGCTGCATCGCACAAAAAACTTGAATCAGACGCCGGTTAGGGACACATCATATCCCATGGAACCGAGCAAGCTGGTGCTGGAGGCGATCGCGCTCCGCAAATGTATCGAAGCGACCTATAACCGCATGGCGGTGAAGCTGGCGCCGCACATCCTGTACACGCGCCATGGCGAGCTGTTCATCGACGCGGTCACGGTCGAACGCGAAGGCCAGGCGCCGCGCGAGACCAAGCTCGGCACGTTCAAGCTGGCGGGATTGCAGATCCGCGAGATCGTCAGCCGCCAGTTCAACGCGGCGTCGATATTCGATCCCGCCGACCCCAAATATGCGGGCGTCACCCTGTTCGCGGTCGAAGCGAACTAGGCTTGTCTTGAGCCTCCTCGCCGATCGGCGAGGAAGGAAATCAGCCACAGCAGAAACCCGCCGACAGCGAGCGCCGCGCCGACCAAACCAGTCGACGGCCAGCCATAGCCGGCCGCGATCGCGAGGCCGCCGAGCCATGGGCCGATCGCATTGGCGGTGTTGAACGCCGAATGGTTGAGCGCGGCGGCGAGCGCCTGGGCATCGCCGGCGACATCCATCAACCGCGCCTGAAGCACGGTGCCGAGCGCCGCGCCGCAGCCGATCAAAAAGACGTCGAGGCTGATAGTCCAGACGTTGCCCGCCATCAGCGGATAGAGGAGCAGGGCGATCGTGCTCCACACGAGCAGCGCGCCTGCGGTCGGCATCAAGGCCCGATCGGCGAAGGCGGGCGCGAACAGATTGCCCGCGGTCAGGCCGGTGCCGAACACGCAGAAGACGAGCGGGATCAGCATCGGCTTCACCTGCGTCACCGCAATCAGGGTCGAGGCGAGATAGGCATAGACCGCGAACAGACCGCCAAAGCCGATCGCGCCGGTGGCGAGCGTCAGCCAGACCTGGCCGCGCCGAAGCGCGCCGAGCTCACGCAATGGGCTTGCCTTGGGATCGGGCTTGTCGACGGGCGCGTAGAGAAAAACCAGCAGCACGGTCAGCAAGGCGAGCACGGCGACGATCGCGAAGCCCCAGCGCCAGCCGATCGCCTGCCCCAGCCAGTTCGCGAACGGCACGCCCAGGATCGTGGCGACGGTCAGGCCAAGCATGACACGAGACACTGCCCACGTCTTGCGGTTGGGCGGCACCTGCGCGGCGGCGACCAAGGCGGCGATCCCGAAATAGGCGCCGTGCGGCAGGCCGCTCAGGAAGCGGAAGAACAGCATCCAGTGATAGGTCGGCGCGAGCGCGGACAGGCCGTTGCCGAGCGCGAACAAGCCCATCAGCGCCAGCAGCAGGGCGCGGCGCGAGAAACGCGCGGTCAGCACGGCGATGGTCGGCGCACCGACCACTACGCCTAACGCATACGCGCTGATGACATGGCCTGCGGTCGGCGCGTCGATATGCAAGCCCCGCGCGAAATAAGGCAGCAGGCTCATCGTCGCGAATTCGGTCGTGCCGATCGCGAAGCCGCCCATGGCGAGCGCGAGCAGGACCAGTGCGGGATGTGCCACTTTGGCCGCGCGCGCGTCGGAAGCGATCACTTTCTGCTGCATTGCACCATCACCTAAGCGATGCCGACAGGATGGCAAGCGACGGGGTGCCGGCAATGGCGGTCTGAACGGTCAAATTGTTACATTGCCTTCGCGCACTCGATCCGGGACAGTCGGTTTCGGCCTTTTGGGGGGAGGCGGATCATGAAGAGAGCGGCAGGAATCGGGATCGCCGTCGCGTTGGCGACCGGCGGGGTGACGGCGGCGAGTGCCGAAAGCGCCTGCGCACCACAGGATCCGCAGGCGATCGTGAACGTGATGACCGCGATGTACGATGCAGCCCTGAACGATGACGAGGAACGGATGGCCGAAATCCTCGCGCCGGGATTCTACGCCTTCGACGCCGGGCACCGGTTCGACGGCATGACCTTGCCCAATCTGATCAAGACCGCGCACAAGGGCGGTCGGGTGTACCGCTGGAGCGTCACCCTGCCGGACATCCATATCGCATGCGACACCGCCTGGATTGCCTATGTGAATGACGGCGCGGTCGGCGACACCAAGCGAACTGCACCCCAGCAATGGCTGGAATCCGCCAACCTTGCTTATGCGCACGGCCGGTGGCGCGTGCTCTTCCTAAGCTCGATGCGCGTGCCGCCTGCGGGCTAAAAGCCAGGAAGATGAAACGCCGCCGATCGTCGACCGACGGCGTTCCGGTAATCAATCAGCTATGATCAGGCGAAGCGGACGGCGATCCGCTTGCGGCCGCGCATCGTGGCCCCCACAAGCCCAAAGCCGCCCACCATCATCGCCCAGGTCGCAGGCTCGGGCACACCGCCCTCGGCGATCGTCACGCGATAATGTATGTCCGTATGGTAGACATCAATCATGTCGAAGACGCCCGTCTTGATTTGCGGCGTATCGAGCGTCCCGGTGTAGAGCACTGGCGCGGTCTCAACGGTCAAAGCGCCGCCATTCGCCATGCCGGCATAGTCAGGCAGTGAGTCCGGGTAGGAGATCAGGCCAAACCCGCCACCAGAATCCGCGTTGTAGAAATCGACCCTCAGCTGACCGGTATATCCGGCGAATCCCGTGCCGGACGTCATGAACGAGAAACTGTTCGAATATACGGTCTTCACCGCATCGCTGAACTGGAAATGCGCGACATCGTTCGTATCGGGATCGGCGGGCGGTACGTCGCCATCGTACCATTCGATGATCGAGATATCGAAGTTGGCTGCCTGCGCGGAACTTGCGGCGATCGCCATAATGGCTGCGCCAGCGACCAAAAGGCCGAGCTTTCTCATGTAGATCCTCCCCCAAAAGATTGCACCAAAGAACCATCATTTTGGATAAAGATCAATCTTTCTGATGGGATAATTTGAAGCCCGAGAGTGAAACGCCGCCGGTTACAAACCGACGGCGTTCCCCCGAGATCAGTTTAGCCGATCTATCAGAAAGTCGGGTCGGTCAGCGGGCCACCCGTCTGATAATCGAAATGCACCGCATTCACGTCGTGCACGCCGAGCAACACCGCCTGGGTGCCGGTGGTGAAGGTCAGCGTCAGATCGCCGACGCCGTCGTGATTGACGTCGCTGGCCAACGAGCTTTGCAGGTGGATATTGTTGGCGAGCAGGATGTGGTCGACGTTCGTGTCGAAGTCGGTGACCGTGTCCTTGCCGCCGACCTGACCGAACACGAACGTGTCCGCGCCGAGACCGCCCGTAAGCGTATCGGTACCGGCGTCGCCCGAAAGATAGTCGTCACCCGCGCCGCCATTGAGCGAGTCGTTGCCGGCCCCGCCGAGCAAGGTATCGCGGCTATTGTCGCCATTGGCGGTGTCGTTGCCCGCCCCACCGGACAGGAAGTCGGCGCCGTCACCGCCGCCCAGCGTGTCGTTTCCGGCATTGCCGTAAATCTTGTCCTCGCCAGCACTGCCGACCAGATTTTCGGAAGCGGCACCGCCATTGCTGGTCGTGCCGTCGGCGACGCCCGTCACTGTCACCGTCACGGTCGCGGTGCTGGTCTGGATGCCGTCGCTGACCGTGTAGTGGAAGGTATCGGTCGCGGTGGCGCCGGTCGGCAGCTGATCGAACGCATCGGCGTCGGCGACATATTGCAGATTGTGCGTGTTGGCGTCGAACACGAGATGGCCGAGCGTGCCGGTCGTATCGACCGCGGTGATCGCGAGCTGGGCACCGCTGTCCGGATCAGTATCGTTGCCGATCAGCTGGGCATAGAGATCGGCGCTGGTCGCATCCTCGCCGATGCCGATCGCATCGGTTGTCCCGACCGGCGCGTGATCGACGATGTGCAGGCTGGTGACGACCTGATCGTGATCGGTCGCCATCGGCGATCCGACCGGCTTCAGCGTGTTGATATGGACCGCGTCGAACTGCGCGTCGGTCAGCAGGCCGCTGCTAGTCAGCAGATTGTCGATCTGCTCGAGATTGCCGTCATAGAGGTAGGAATAACGCTCGTCCGCCGGGATCAGGCTATTGAGGTTGGTGAGCCCGCCATTTTCGAGCACCTTCAGCGCGTCTTCGAAGTAGAAGCCGTTGAAGTCGCCGCCGACGACGATGTTCGCGTTGGGGTCGCTGGTCAGCAGCTGGTGGATATAATCCTCGACACCTTGCGCCTGCGCGGTGCGGCTGTCGTCGCCGCCGTTGAGTGGGGGCTGCCACGAGCCGAGCAGCGAATCCGATCCCAGCCGTGAGGTCGCATGCACATCGACCGTAGTGATGGTCTGGCCGTTGAAGGTGAATTGCGCGACCAGCGGCTTGCGGCTGTCGTCATATTCGGGGCCGGTGACCTGGGTCGCGGAGCCGTCGACGTAGCCGACCCGATCGGCGTTGTAGAAATAGCCGGGCCGGATGTTGCCGTTGGGTTCCCCGCCATTCTGGTCGTTCGCGGTCGGCGCGATTTCGACATAGGTGTAATGCGGCCCGCCGGCGGCATCGATCGCGCTGATGATCGCGTTGGCGGTCACGGTGCCCGAATAATCGGTGCCCGCGCCCGCGCCGTCCGCATCCTGGATTTCCTGCGCGAAGATGATGTCCGGCGCGCCGAGATTGTGAACCACGGTGTCGGCGATCAGCTGGAATTTCTGCGCGCCGTCAGAGACGTCCGCATTCTCCATATTGAAGCTGGCGATGGTGAGGTGATCGGCATCGCCGTGCAGCGCGGTCACCTCCGGCTGGAGCGTGACGTCGAGCGTGGTGGCCGCGGTCGCGGTCGGGATGACCTTGTAGCCGACATCGTTCGCGCTGGAGGTGCCATAGGTCAGGATGCCGCTGACGTCGCTGATCTGATCACCCTGCGAATAAGTGCCGGTGAAGCCGTTGAAGACGTCGCTCTGCGGATCGAGCAGGATCTTTTCCGGATTATAATCACCGTCGGAAACGGTGATGCCGCCATGGTCGTTCATCCCGGTCGCGTCGACGCCATGGCTGGCGACGACCCAGGTCTCGCCCGTGTCGGTGCGCGCGACCACCTGCGGCGCCTCGACCGTGACGCGCATGCCTTCCATCGTTTCGTAGAAATCGATGCCGTCGGTGGCGGGATCGAAGCTGGAAAGATGATCGTCGTCGATCACCTCGGTCGGCGGATGCAGGCCGTCATGGCCGATCACGATCGCGGTCGGCAGCGCATTGTTGTGGCTATCGACCGTGACATTCGATCCGATCGCGAACTCGGTGACGGTGAGCGCGCCCGAACCGCCCGCTTCGGCGATCGTGCCGCTGACGTGCACCGCGTCGCCGACCGCGACCGCGGCCTTGGCGCTGGTGGCGACGAAGATGGCATCCGAGGTGTTCGAATTGCCGTCGCCGTGCGCATCCTGGATATAATAGCCGGTGTTGCCGACGGCAGTGACGATGCCGGTGGTCGTGACCTGCTGGCCGACATAGTCCGACGTCAGATGATCGCCCTGGATCTGATAGGTGGCGAGCGGGATCGGATCGTCGTTGACGATCGTGCCGGTAGCCGAGCCATGGCTGATGACGGTGTTGAAGGCGCCGCCGTTGGTCGGGTTCGCCAGATCGACGGTGAAGGTCTCGTTCGGTTCGGGATTGGTGTCGCCCGCGACCGCGACGGTGATCGTCTTGCTGACCTCGCCCACGCCGAAGCTGACCGTGCCCGCAAGCGGTGTGCCGGCCGCGAGATCCGACGCGTCGGCGCTGCCGTGGAAGTTGAGCGCATAATCGACCGTCGCCGAAGCGACGCTGCCGCCCGAACGGGTGACGGTGAAGATCATGTTGTGTGTGCCGCTGTCGCCTTCGGAGACGCTGGCATTGGTGATGCCGATATGGCTATCGTCGGCGGCGGGATAAAAGGTCTCGCCTGGATTGATCTGGCCGAAGCTGTTGGGCGCGTCCGCCTGCCAGGTGAAGTCGCCCGCGACCGCGCCGGTGCCGGTGACGGCGAGCGATGCGCCGACCGGGCCGCTTTCCTCGCTGACGCCGATATCGGTGCTGGTCATACCCGCGGCGGGGCCGCTGGTGGCGGTCATCTGGCCTTCGTAGGAGATGAACTCGACAACCTGGCCGTTGGGCGCGACCAAAGCGACGCCGTCGGGCGGGCCGTTCTGGATGCCGTCCTGGGGATAGGAGACGACCGCCGTGCCATAGCCTTCGCTCTGGTCACCGATCGTGCCGGTGAGCGCGGTCGTGCTGTAGGCCGCGCCGCCATTGCCGTTGTAGAGCACCAAAGTCCAACCCGAGAGATCGGTGCCGGCGGGGCCGGCGATCTCGATCTTCTCGCCGGTGTCGGTGCCGACATTGTCGTAATGGATTTCGTTGATGAACAAGGGCGCCGGCGGCGGCGCGACATCGTCATTGTGGATCGTGCCGGCGGCCGCTGCAGTACCGAGCGCGCTGCCCGTCGAGGGATTGGACAAAGTGACGTGGAAGGTCTCGTCGGCTTCGAAATTCGTGTCGCCCGCGACGTGGAAGGTGATCGTCTGGCTGGTCTGGCCCGCCGCGAAACTGACATCGCCGGTGGTAGCGCCGCTGAAATCGGCGGCGTTGGCGGTGCCATCGAAGGTCAGCGCATAATGGACCGAACCCGTGCCCGTCGTGTCGCCGCCGCGGGTGACGGTATAGACCATGTCGGTCGTGCCGCTGTCGCCTTCGTCGACCGTGACCGAGGCCGGGCCGATCGAGACGGTGGTGGCCGGCGCGGTGCTGCCGAAGGTCTGGCCGGTATTGGCCGCACCAAAGTTGCTGGTGGAATCGGCGACCCAGTGGAAATCCGAATATTGGGTGCCGGTGCCGGTCAGCTGAAGCGAGAAATTGGTCGCGCCGCTGCCGGTTTCGGAGACGCCGACGTCGGTGCTGGTGAGGCCCGCGGCGATCGTGCCGGCCGCGCCGGTCAGCACGCCTTCGTAGGACAGGAACTGGACGACGTGGCCTGTATTGTCGACGAGCGCGAAGCCGTCGGGCGAACCGTTCTGAAGACCATCCTGCGGAAAGCTGATCGTGACGAAGCCGAAGCCGTTGCTCTGGTCCGTGACCACGCCCGACAGCGAAATCGTGTTGTAGACAGTAGCCGCCGCGGCCTGCGCGGCGGTCGAGCCGCCATTGTAGAGATAGACTTTCCAGCCGGTCAGATCGGTGCCGGCGGTCGCCGCAATCTCGATCTTCTCGTTCGTGTCGGTGCCGACATTGTCATAGTGAAATTCATTGAAGAAGGCGTTCATCGAGCTATCCCCTCAAACCCTTGCGGGACCGGCTGCGGGCAGCCGAAAGCGGCCGGCGGCCGTTGCCGCCGGCCATGGTTCAGATATGTCAGGCGACGATCGTCACGCGGGTGCGACGGCGCGCGGCATAGCCAACCGCGCCGAAGCCGAGCACCATCATGCCCCAGGTCGATGCCTCGGGCGCGGCGGAGAAACTGATCGCGCCGGAGGAGACGAGATCATAGGTCTCATGTTCGCCGGTGCCGCTCTGCGCGGTGAAATAGACCGTGCCGGCGTTGGCGAGGTTGGGTAGCGACACGCCGCTCGACGCTCCGGTCGTGGTCAGATCGAGACCAACCAGCGTGAAGGTCGAGCTCGTGATCGTGTTGTCGGAATTGAACGTCTGCCAATCGAGCTCGAGGTTGAAAGATCCGTCCGACGGATCGGCCTGCAGCATCTGATAGGTATAGTCGCCCAATGAGAGCAGCGTCGGATTGGTGCCCGCGCTGGTGAAGCTGACCGACAGGAACGGCAGCAGGCTGGTGCTCGCATCGTCGCCGGTCGCGTAATAATAATTGAGCGCGGGATCGGTCGCGCCGTTGGCGCCCAGCAGCGCATCGGTGTCGATCGTGATCGTGCCGCTGACGGCCGCGCCGCCATCGAATTCCGCGCCAGTAAAAGAGTAAGTAACGGCCGCATCGGCAGACGCGGTCGTCGCCGCCAGGAGTGCGGCAAGAGCAAGCTTTTTCACTGAAAATTCCCCAAACGAGTCGCTTACGAACTGGGCCAAGACTGCCGAGCCGCGCGACCCGGCGCAAGGTTGTTAATTTAGGGTTCATTAATGACAATCCCGTGTCAGAACGGGATGTTAACCACGTTTTCGCCTGGCCTCCCGCGATGCCCGAGCGTCTTCGATCTGCTTTCCAAGCTCCGACAAAAAGCACTAATCACACCCGGCAAGATCCCGACAGAGGACGGCGCCTTTCGCCAACCCCCTCCGCCGATTAACAAATGCTGCCAATATCATTTCCAAGTCATTCACAACGAATCACTTAGAAGGCTACTTGTCCAATAAGGACATGTAGGAGAGTGAACATGCGTGCGGTAATCAAAGGCGCCGTTTTAGCGGCACTTCTTGCTGGCAGCAGCCTCGCTGGTACCGCACCTGCGCAGGCGCGTGACCGGCATGACGGAAATGGCGCCGCGCTTGCGGCCGGCATCATCGGGCTGGGCATCGGCGCCGCCATCGCTTCGGACCATCGCGGTTATGAGCAGACGAGCTACGGCTATGATTACGCCCCGGCGGGTTATTATGCCGAAAGTCCGGCTTATTATGGCGGCGGCTACAGCTACGGTTACAGCCAGCCTTATTATGGCGGCGGATACAGTTACGATCGCGGCTATCGCGATCATGACCGCAGCCACCGGGACGACCATCGCGGCCATGACGGCGACCGCGACCGCCACGACCACGGCGGCTGGAATCACGACCGCCGCTAAGGCCTGATCAAGAAAAAGGCACCCGGTCCGAACCGGGTGCCTTTTTCACGCCTGCGGCGATCCGGTCCGCGATCGGACGCGTCGGATCAACAGTATCAGCGCGATCAGCGCGACGAAGCCCGCCGCCAGGCTGACACCGCGCCAGGAAACAGGACCGATTTTGCGCATCTGAAAACTCTCCGTGACCGGGACATGCCCTGGCGAGACGCAGGTCGCGATAAACCATCGCTCCAGCCCGCACGGCGGAACTCCTAAGGTACGGGACGGGTTGGGTTTCGGTGATCGTGACACCGAACCTTGCGGCAGCGCCCGCCACTGCAGGCGGCCCGGCCGAATCCCGCTTGTCGGTGGCGGCGGAAATGGAGGCGGTGTTCGCGCCCCTGCCCCGTCCTGCGCGCGCCGCACCGGACGCGCCGCCGGCAAAATCGGTCGCGGCACGGCGGAGCAATCGCCGGCGCTGGGGGGCATTGTTCGTGGCGGCGATGCTGATCGCGGCGATGGTCCTGATTTTCCTGGTCCGGTCGGGCCAATGAGCGCCGTCGCGGCCCGAGCGCAGGCGGCGGAGTGGCCGCGCTTCCACCAGACGCCAGCGCGGGTGTGTGGCGAACTGGTCTATGCGATCGGCGACGTTCACGGCCGCTACGATCTGTTCAAGGAGATGCTTGGCCGGATCGCGGCGGACGCGGCGGAGCGCGCGCACGGACGGCTGCCGATGCTGGTGATGTGCGGCGACTATGTCGATCGGGGGCCGGATTCGGCGCGCGTGCTGACTGCGCTCGACTGGATACGGCGCGACGGACGCTTCGCGCTGCATCTGATCAAAGGCAATCACGAGGCGGCCTTCCTGGACTTTCTGAAAGACCCACAGGAGGGCACGTCATGGCTGCGCTTCGGCGGCGATGCGACCTTGCGATCCTATGGGGTGACGCCACCCGCCGATTTCGACGATGCCGGCGCGCTGGTCCGCGCCCGCGACGAGTTGCTTGAGCGGATGCCGGCGGCGCACCTGCGCATCCTCAACGTGCTCGAGCTGATGGTCATGGTTGGCGACTACGCCTTCGTCCACGCAGGCATTCGCCCCGGCGTGCCGCTCGCCCGCCAGAAAGCCGAAGACCTGCTGTGGATCCGCGGCCCCTTCCTCCACCAAACCAGTCGGTTCGAGAAAAGGATCGTCCACGGCCACAGCTGGATGGAGGCCGCGCCCGAAATCTACGACAATCGCATCGGCCTCGATACCGGCGCCTATGAGACCGGCGTGCTGACCGCGATCCGGATCGAGGACAATGAGGTCCAGGTGTTGCAGACCGGCGATTGAATGTGCCCACTCGCGCACAACCCCCCCACGGCCCCGCACGACATGTCGCGCACCGGTTGAAGCACGCCGTGGGCCAGACCAGCGGCGAAGGCGTGTCAAATCGCGACGATTACCCGCCGTTGCTGCTGGTGGAAGACGGGCCCCTGACCTTGCTTTCGACCAAGGTGGCGCTGGAGGATGAAGGCTACCGCGTAGTGGCGGCGCGCCATGCCGCGGCGGCCCTGGCCGCGCTTGCCCAGCCGGTGCGCGGACTGATCACCGACATCCGCCTGCCGGGCGCGTTCGACGGCTGGCAGATCGCGCAGGAGGCACGGACGCGCTGGGCGGATATTCCGGTAATCTACGTCACCGGCGAAGGCGATGCGGATTGGCCGGCCAAGGGCGTGCCCGGCAGCCTGATACTGCAAAAACCCTATTCGGCCGGAAAACTGCTGGCGACGGTGGCCAAGCTGATAACGGAGAAGACGCCGGCGCATCCCCAATCGGGATAACCGCCGGTGCCGCCTTAGCGGCCGGACGCGGTGGCGTCTGCGCTGCTGCGGGAACGATGCGCGCAATAGGTCATTCCTCCTCCGAAAGGAGAGTAGCCATGCTGACCTTGATTGCACTGGCCGCTGGCCTGTTGGACGAGACGAGGGCACCCGACCCTCTCATACCGCCAACACGGGTCACGACGAGCTTCACCTGTGGCAAGACCGCGCGATCGATCACGGTGGCGCGCGGGATCGGCCGCGACGCGGTCGTAAGCCTGAGCGTCAACGGCAAGCCAGTGGTGGGCGCGCCAATGACCGCGATCCGCGGCGGCGTTGCACCTGTCGACGAGATTGACGAGGTCACGCCTTATTGCGGCGACGGCCCCGACCGCATCCGCATCAAGGGATCGAGCGGCGGCAAGAAACGCAATCTGATGATCTTCTTCGGCCCCAACGGCCAGGCGGCGGTGCGCGATGTCGGCTGACCACCGACAATAACTCTCTGATATAGCGTATATCTTGTACGAAATGCTGCCCGATTCCGCACGATTTCATGGAAATTTCACGCTGGGGAATCGAACCGCCTGCTATCCCAAACGCTGAGCCAAGACGGTTGGCGGCGATTGGAGAAGAGCGAAGTGCGCGCGTTGAAATTACCGGCGAACGGAACGTGCCGACACGCTGGTCGCGCCGGGGCCTCTAACGCGATATACGGAGCGTCCCTCTCGGTCGAAGGTGGCGCGCATTGGCGGTTCGCATCAGCCTGCTCGGCGAATTTCAACTCTCGATCGAGGGGGTGGACGCGCGACCACGCGGCCGCAAGGCGCGGGGCCTGCTCGCCTATCTCGCCGTCGCCCAAGATCAATCGGTATCGCGCGACCGCGCGGCCGATCTGCTGTGGAGCGATCGCGGCACCGAACAGGCCCGTGGCAGCCTCCGCCAAACATTGGCCGAGATACGCGGCAGCCACGACGCGCTGCGCGATCTGCTGCGCGTTTCCCGCGATACAATCGCCTTCGCGCCGCATCATGCGGAAGTCGATGTCGATCTGGTCATGGACGCGTGCAGCCAATCGGATGCCAGCCGGCTGGCCAGCTGCCTCGACGGGGCCGATACCTTCGTGGCGGATCTGTCCGGTCTTTCGCCCGCATTCGAGGACTGGCTGCAGATCGAGCGAACCCGGCAAAGCGAGCGCATTGTCGCGGCCGCGACCCATGCGGTGCCGCGCATGATCGGTGTTGCCCAGCCGATGGATGTCCAGGCGATCCTGCGGTCGCTGGACGGTCTCGACCCGCTGAACGAAGCGGTCGCACGGCTCGGCTTTTCGGCCGACCATGCGGCGGGCGACGTCGCGGCGCTGCATCGACGTTACCGCAAGCTCGTCGATGGTCTGCAACGCGAATTCGGCGTCCGCCCGTCGCCGGAAACGCAAGCATTGTTCGACAGCCTGACAGCCGGACCGCAGCAGCCGGCGGTGCGGGCCGCCGAGGTGGCAGAAACCGAACCGCCGATGATCCTGGTCAGCCCGATCGAGGCGATCGGCGGCGATGCCAGCACAGCGGATATCGCCGCAATCGTCACAGACGATATACGCACCGCGCTGCGCCAGCATGCCGATGTGCGGGTGCTGACGCTGGCGGCTGGCGACCTCGACCGGGTCGAGCGCGTCTGCCGGGATTCGGTCGCCGCTTACATGTTGTCAGGGCGGATAAGGCGGATCGGCGACGATGTTCGCGTCAATCTGCAGATCGGCAACGTCGCCTCCAGTTCGGTCGTCTGGTCCGAACAGATCAAGGTCGACACCGCCGATCTGGGCGAGGCCGTCGAAAGGGTCGTGCAGCGGGCAGCGGGCGCGGTTTTGCCCGCGATCGACCATGATCTGGCGACGCGCATGCGCCTGTCGGACTTCGCCAGCAAGGATATCGCCACATCGTATGTCAAGGCGCGGCGGCTGGTCGGCCGCGGCCACGATTTGGCGGAGACGCAACAGGGCGTCGACCTGCTCGAAGAGATCGTGGAGGGCGACACGAAGCATGTGGGCGCGCGGATGCTGCTTGCCCGGATGTATAATAACGATCTGTGGCAGCGGGTCGTGGGGCATGATGTCGCGGCCTATCGCGCACGCGCGCTCGCCTTGACCCAGCAGGCCGCAGCACTCGCCCCCGCTGACGGCCGCATCCAGTTGCGGCTCGCCTGGTGCCAGCTACGCCAACACGATTGGGCGGCGGCGGAGCGCGGACTGCGCGCCGCGGCCACGCGATTGACCTATGACGCCGATGGCCTGAACGAATGCGCGTCGGGCTTTTCCCTGCTTGGCGAGCTCATTTTCGCCGAACAATTGATCCAACAGGCCTTCCGCCTCAATCCGTTTGCACCGGGCGACTATCACGCCGATCGCGCGATGCTGATGATGCTGCGCGGCGATCATGAAATAGCCGAAGAGCATTTCTCGGTGTCGGGGGAACAGGGCCCACTCTATCTCTATGCACGTCTCGCCAATTTGTCGCAGCTGCCCGACCGCGCGGATCTGGCGGCCCGATTGGGACGCGATTTCCGATCGAGTTTCGCGCGCGCCTGGCAGCCTTCACGCGCCGCCACGCCGGCGGATGTGCTCGAATGGATCGAGCACAGCTATCCGCTGCGGCTGCCGGGGCATGCGGCCTTGTTCAGGGCGCCTCTAGCCGCAGGCTCGGGTGCAGACTGGCCAGCAGCATGGCATAATGCGCCGTAATCGGCGGCCGGGCGCGGGGCTTGCCCAGCGTCGCCGTCCTTAGCGATTCCACCAGCGCGATCGCGTCCTTGCGCTTTCTGTCCGACGCAGCCTCCAGCAACGCGAGATCGACTGGCGCCGGCGCGCCGGTTCGTTCGGCATAGATCGCCAGGCTTTGGGACCAGCTGCGGTCCCGGAAATCGGCGGTGCGAACGATGCGCTGGAGATGACGCCTGACGGGCGCAGGCATCTCAACCGCTTCCAGCGCCGCCTCGGCATCGACCAAGGCCAGCGTCAGCGGGCGATAGCCGAGTTCGGCCGGCGCATGGCTGATCATGACCGCGTCGTCGCGACTTAGGCTCCCGTCGCGATAGGCCTCGAAGATCGCGCCGACGCCGATCATGCCGAACGGAGCGAGCTCGGCCGCGCGGATCGCGCCGAGGCTCGCGCCGCCGATCACGGTCACGCCGGCTGCGATCAGATCCAGTATCTCCTTGTGCCAGACGGTCGGCGCGCATTCGAAGCGGCCGTCGATCAGCCCCACCACCGGCGGCGGATCGGCCAGCAAGGCCGCGAGGTCGCCGCATTCCGCCGGCGGGCGCAGTTCGATGCCGGGGCCTATGGCCTCCGCCGGCAATGTCGGGCCGATGAACAGGATAGGCCTGCGATTTCGCGCGATCGACGGCGCGATCGGCCGCAGCGCCGGCGGCTGGGCCTGGCCGGTCTCGTCGCGATCCGCCTCCAGAAGACCCGGTCCGAGACAATGGACCACCGCCAGATCTGGGTGGGGCGGCGCATGGGTGAAGGCTACCACCGGCAGCGACGATCGAGCCGCCGCGATCTCCAGTAAAGTATCCAGCGCCTGTTCGCACGTATCGGTCCGGCGATCGGCCACGTGCGACCAGGGCAGCGGACCGGGACCGAAGCTGAGCGACGCCATCAGCAGATCGCCCGTCTGCCGGGCGGCATTGCGATAATGCGCGCGCGACAGATCCTCACGCGCGCCGGCGATCATCGTGCAGCGCGACTGCGCCGCTTCCAGCACAGCCCGAAGCAGCGCGATCGTGCGGTCGGGATGGCAGCCATTGCCCGCGACCGGTGGCGCCGGACTTTGCCAGTCGAGATCGGTGAGCAGGCAGCGGAAGGCGGGCAGACGAGCCTCCTGGCCGACGCTCCAGACGCGCAAGGCGACCGTGCGCCCGAGGCGGCGCAGCACACGCTTCGCAACCGGATCGTCGATGCTGTCCAGATCCAGTTCGCATTGGCGCACGCCGACCGGCCCGCGCGCGTCGAAGGCGCAGTCGAGATCGTGCTCAAGCAATTCGGCAACACCCGAGACCAGCGCTTCGGTGCGGTTGTTGCCGCTCGCGAGACCGAGCGAGGACGGCTGCACATCCTTTGGCAACGCGCGCGTGAAATCCAGCGACAGCGCATCCCATGGGATCGCGACCGGCCGGCCGGACATGAGGTCCACGCCCGCCGCCCAGTGGCGCGGCACGCCTGGATCGACGCTCAGCCCGTGACGGTCGCGCGGGCTATCATGCCAAAGATCGCGGTTCGCCGTGTCCAGTTCGGCCAATTTGCGCAACGGGCCTTCGGGCGCGAGACGCTCCGCCTGGTCGGTTTCGACTGCTTCCAGCAGGGCCGATACCTTGGCTGCCGCGGGCGTAAGCCCCTTGCCCTGCGCGACCGAGAACAGGCGGCCGAACGGCCGAACCGCCTGGCATATGGGGATACCGAGCGGCGCCAACCCGCTCAGGTCGGCGAGCCGGGTGACACCGGCGGCTACCGCCGCCTGTCTCGCTGCGACGAGCGTTTCGGTGACTGGGCGGTCGCGCAATTGCCCAGCGCCAACAGGGGCGGCGTCAACCGTGGGGGTCGCTGGAGCCGCTGCTATTGTTGCCCGACAGATCGGGGGCGTTGATATTGATCACCAGCCGGCCGGTCTGGCCCGAAAAGGCGCCGGTCTGAGGCTTGTAGAGCATCATCTGGGGGGCGTCGGGATCGCAGGGATCGCCACATTTGCCGCCACTCCAACCGGGCAGCGGCGCCGCCCTGAGCGGATGGGCGAGATAGGCTTCGATCAGCCCCTGCATCGGATTTTCCGGCGTCAGCGTCATGACCCGCTGGCAAATGACGTAGTGCCCCCGTTCGAGCTCCACGACGAAGTGGCTGGGCGTGTCTGTGGCAGCGGCTTGCTCGGGGGCAGTCGGCATTGTCAAAACCTCGCGTCACGGGGTCAAGCGGTCGTTCCGCAGGCGATATAGCATGCGCCTAAGGGAACACGAAGATGAAGTTGGCATGCAGGCGACGCCCCTTCAGCGGAAGGAGTCGTCGCCTGCGCCGTGCCTTCAACGATCGGCCGATGCGATCTGCGTCGGCTGGTTCACATGATCGACCACGCTGGCCATCTGAACCCGGGCGCTCTGGAGCGTCTTCTTCACGCAATCGGGGTCGGTATAGGGGAGCAGTTCCCGATCGTACGGATCCTGGCAGACCTGGTGCGCCGCGAGGCGGAGGCGACGGTCCAGCTTAGCGCGACCGGCCGCGGTGGACAGGTTGATGTCGCTGTAGCCGACGTGGCGGGTCTGCGTGATCGCTTCATTCGGCGTGGCCGAGGCGGGAACCGAAGCAAGCAGGGCAATCGAAGTCATGATGGTGCGAAACATGATAAATCTCCTGATAGATCGAACGGAGATTGGCTCGTGCCGCCCTCGTTCGATGGAGATGCATTGCCCGAACGCCTGTGAAACGACCGTCAGTCCAGAACGGCGGGATCGTTAATTGTTCGTCAAAGACCGTGAATGCGCATTTGCGGACGATGCGCGACCGGCTGGAATGCTGCAGCATCCTTTAACAAGCTCGTCAGTTTCGGTTCACGCACGAACGGCTAGAAAAACGGCCGTTGTGAGAGGATTTTTCGATGACTGTCAGGACCCTTAAATTCGCCGTCGGGCTGATCGCCGCGGCATCGCCGCTGCTGGCTTCGGCCGCCGCGGCACAAAGCTCGACCCAGAGCGACTATGATCGCGGCTATCAGGCCGGTCGCGCGGATGCGGCACGGGCCAATCAGGGTGGCGATAATAACGCGCCGCCCCCGCAGCAGCAGGGCGATTATCAGCCGGATCAGGGCGGCTATGACAACGCGCCCCCGCCACCGCCTCCGCCGCCAGAGGGCTATGACGGCAGCCAGCCGCCGCCCCCGCCACCGGGCTACGCCGCCGATCCCAATTATGCGCCCAACCCCGCCGCCGATCAGCGGTACGAGGCCTATGCCGAGAATTGGGCGGCGCAAAATTGCATCAAGTCGAACGGCAACACCGCCGGCGGCGCGGTGATCGGCGGCCTGTTCGGCGCGCTGCTCGGCTCGAGCATCGCCGGCTATCACAATCGCGGCGCAGGTGCGCTGGTCGGCGGCATTGCCGGCGCGGCCGGCGGCGCCGCGGTCGGCAGTGCGCAGGATAACGCGACCAGCCCCGGTTGCCCGCCGGGCTATGTCATGCGGCGCAGTGCGCCCGCTTTCTATTATGACGGCTATGACGCCGGCTATGTCTACGACGCGCCGGGCTGGTACCGTCCGTGGATTTTCGTGGGCGGACGCTGGAGCTATCGCCCCTATCCGTATCACAGTTGGTATTATGGCCGTTATCATGGCGGCTATAACCGGGGTTGGCATGGCGGCTATCGCCGTCACTGACCGGAATCGAAGGACGTCGGCACGCCGCCGGCGTCCTTCCTCCAAAATAATGAGGTTCGCCCGCACCTGACGCGCCCGAACCATCGATACAGAATAAGGCGGGAAGGCAACTTCCCGCCGCTCTCGTTTGCGGTGCGAAGCGGGCCCATCTTGGCAAACGGCGCACACGACATACACCATAATGGCGCCGTCCTTATGCTCGCGCAGGCTGTGATGGACGCCGAGCAGATCGACCGCGAAAGCCACGAATCAGATCGGCGCGTATTGCGCACGAGTAACGATAAGGCGTTGCGCAAGCACCGCGGCCCGAGCTCGCAAAGTCTGGAAAACCAAATTGGATCAACCATTTAATTGGTGAGCCATGATCCTGTGATTCCCATCCGATCACTGGCCCCGACATTGAGGAGAGACTTTATGATGCGCCTGATGATTGCCGGTTCGGCCCTTGCCGCCTTGGCGGCAGCCGCCAACGCGCAGACGGCCGCACCGCCAGCCGCGCCTGCCCCGGCCGCGACGCAGCCTGGCATGGCATCCCCGCCGACGCCGACCAATCCGGACACGACGGCGGCTCCGGCACCGGACGCAAGCGCGACCCCGCCCGCGACGCCGGACACCAGCACCGACACGACGACTGACACCAAGAGCAAGAAGAAGCACAAGCCGCACTAAGTCTTCACCCGCCGGCCTGGGAGATGTGCTCCCAGGCCGGCGGGCTGCGCGGCGATCAGCGCTTGTCAGCGCGCGCGGAACATGACCATGGCCGGCACACATCAGCGCGCGAACGAGGCGAACTACCCGACGCGGTGACCAATTCCATCAGGATGGGACACCCCATGGGCAATTTGCGTACTTCCAATAAGCGCCACAAGCGCGCCGTCGCCGCGGCCGCCAAACCGGTCGCAGCCGCACCAGCCGCCAAAGCGAAGAAGGCGGCGAAGGCCAAAGCGGCCTGACTACCATATCGGCCGGTTTCAGCAGATCGAATCGATGATCCGATCGCTGACCGGCAGCTGACCGTCGAGCATCAGCATGGCGATGCCGTGGACCTGGGCCCAGGCCTGGATCGCGGCCCCGCGTGCTTCGGCGCTTTCCTGCTCCGCGCCGACCGATGCGGCGGCGTTGGCGAGCAGGAAATTCATCGCCTCGTTCGGCGCAGGGTTGTTCTGGCGATAACGGGCGATCACCGGCGAGGTGAAGATCAGCCGGAACAGCGCCGGATTGGCGAGCGCGAACCGCACATAAGCACGCCCGGTCGCCGCGAAGCCGGCCTCGCCGCCCCCGGCCGCGTCGGCGACTTCATGCTGGGCGGCGGCGAGCCGCTTCAGCCCTTCCTCCGCCAGCGCGGTCATCAGCGCCTCCTTGTCCGGGAAATGGCGATAGACTGAGGGCGCGCTGACGCCCACGGCACGCGCCACTTCGCGCAGCGACAACGAATCGGCGTCGCGTTCCGACAGAAGACGCAGCCCTTCCGCGATCAGCGCAGCGCGTAAGTCCCCATGATGATAGGGCTTTTTTTCAATGTTGACACTGTTATCATCTATCGTCATGCTAACAACGTAAACATCGGAGGCCGAAATGGGAAGCCAGGTTGAAACATTGATCCGCTCGACGGTGACGAAGGGGGCCGAAGCGCTTGCCTCGTTCAACCGCAAGCGGCTGCCCAAGACTGAGCACCCTTTCCTGTCCGGCATCCACACGCCGATGGTGCAGGAGCTGGAACTGACCGATCTGGCGGTGACGGGCACGATCCCGGCGGCGCTCGACGGGCGCTATCTGCGGATCGGGCCGAACCCGGTCGATCCCGATCCGGCCGGCTATCACTGGTTCATTGGCGACGGCATGGTCCATGGTCTACGCCTCCAGGACGGCAAGGCGCTGTGGTATCGCAATCGCTGGATCCGCTCGAATGCGGTCGCCAAGGCGCTGCATGAGGAGCCCGCGCCGGGCCCGCGCCACAGCTTCGATACGGTCAACACCAACGTCGTCGATGTGGCCGGGCGCACCTTCGCTTTGGTCGAGGCAGGCAGCTATCCGGTCGAGCTCGACGAGACGCTCGACGGCCAGACCTACAATCCCTTCGACGGAACGCTGCAGGGCAGCTTCACCGCCCACCCGCATCGCGATCCCAAGACCGGCGAGCAGCACGCGATCTGCTATGAAGGCCGCAATCCCGGAGAGATACGCCATGTCGTGCTGTCGCCCGAGGGCCGGGTGATGCGCGAGCAGCCGATCCCGGTGCAGCATGGGCCGATGATCCACGATTGCGCGATCACCGACCGTTTCGTGCTGATCCTCGATCTGCCGGTGACCTTCTCGATGCCGACGATGCTGGCGGGGCACGGTTTCCCGTACCGCTGGAATCCTGACCATCAGGCGCGGATCGGCTTGATGCCGCGCGCCGGCGCCGCCGAGGACGTGATCTGGTGCGACGTGACGCCCGGCTACGTCTTCCATGTCGCCAATGCCTACGATGCGCCCGACGGCACGGTCGTGATGGACGTCTGCGCCTACCGCACGATGTTCGCTGACAATGCCGGCGGCCCCAACGCGCAATCGCGCGGGCTGGAGCGGTGGACGATCGATCCCGCGACGCGCGAGGTAACGATTGCGACGATCGACGCGAGCCCGCAGGAATTCCCCCGCCCCGACGAGCGTTTCTTCGGCCAGCCCTATCGCTACGCTTTTGCGATGGCGCTGCCGACCGACCCCGCCGCGCAATTCGTCGGCGCGACCAATCTCTATCGCCACGATCTGGAAACGGGCACGCGCCAGACGCATGATTTCGGGCCGGACCGCCATCCGGGCGAGTTCGTGTTCGTGCCCGCGTCACCGGACGCGCCCGAGGGCGAAGGCTGGCTGATCGGGCTGGTGATCGACCTGCCGCACGAGACGACCGACCTCGTCATCCTCGATGCGATGGTGCTCGAAGGCGCGCCAGTCGCCAGCATCCGCCTGCCCCACCGCGTACCGCCCGGCTTCCACGGCAACTGGATTCCGACCGGACAGACCAAGTGACCGCCGTTACAACCGCCGAGCTGGAGCCAACCTCGATGCGCAAGATCACCGACTGGCTGCGCGCGAACGGCCCACGGTTGGCACTGGAGGTGGTGGTCAACATCGCCTTGCCAACGGCGATCTACAGCTACACGCACACCTCCTGGGGTGACGCGATGGGGCTGCTCGCATCGTCGGCGCCGCCCTTACTGTGGGGCATCGGCACCTTCGCCAAGGAGCGGCGTGTGGATGCCCTGTCGGTGCTGGCGCTGGTCGGGATCGCGCTGTCGCTGCTCGCCTTCGTCGGCGGCGGATCGGTGCGGCTGCTGGAGCTCAAGGAAAAGCTCGTCACCCTGCTGTTCGCTTTCGTCTTCCTCGGATCGGCCGCGATCGGCAAGCCGCTCATCTACCCGCTCGCCCGTGCCACCATGGCGCGCAAGTCCAGGGAAGAAGGCGAACGTTTCGTGGCGCGACAGCATCTGGCTTCAGTCCGCCACACGGTAATGATGATGACCTTGGTGTGGGGGTTCGGCCTGCTCGCCGATGGGTTGCTGTCGATCCTTCTGGTCTTCACGCTGTCGATCCCCGCTTATCTGATCGCGGGGCCGATCCTCGGATATGGCGCGATAGGCGGGCTGACGCTCTGGACCATCCTTTACCGCCGCCAGCGCCAGCGCAAGGTCGCCCGGGATCTGCCCTGAAGCGGGCGCAAAACCTGACCGAAAGATAGTAAAACCTGGCCGTAAAACCTGGCCGAAAGATATCGCCTGATAACCATCTACTACCCTTGTTGCCCTGCCGCACAGTTGGTAAGCAGCTTTTAAGTGTTTTGTGGGGTGGTGTTGTGTTCAAGTTCAAGCATGTGTTTCTGGCGCTTGGCGCGCTGCCGCTGGCGACAGCCGCTTCGGCGACCAACTATGATCTGGCGAATAATTTCGGATCGTCGGTCTTCAGTTACGGTTCCGGCAGCTATGCCAATGGCGCACTGACCTTCCACGCCTTCAGCAACGTCTATAGCGGCTGCTTCAATGTCGGAGGCTTCAGCTGCACGACCAGCGGGCCAGCCGGCGACACGTCGGGCAGCAGCAACCTGCCGGGCATCGGCGCGACGACCAACGGCGCGCATTTCCTGACGGTCGATGTGCCGGCGGGCGAGCTTTGGGCCCACCCCAGCAACGCCGCCAGCGATAGCGATGCGATCATCCAGTTCACCGCGCAGGAAGCGGGCCGCTATCTGCTCGACGGCCTGTTCGCGCGCCTGGACAACATGACCAGCGGCAGCAACGATCCGGGCAACAACGGCGTGTCCGTCTCGATCTTCGCGACCTCCGGCGGAATCACCTCGCTGCTATATTCGAGCGGCGCGCTGGCGGGTTACGGCGTGACCCAGGGCGCCACGGCGACTTACGATCTCGCGGCCCAGCTCGGCGTGGGCGACGTTATTTCGTACGTCATCAACAATGAAGGCAATTATTACAACGACAGCACCGGCCTCAGCGGCTCCATCGCTTACGCCGGCGGCGACAACAGCACGGCCGCCGTGCCGGAGCCGGCCTCCTGGTCGATGATGGTGCTGGGTTTCGGCCTCGCGGGCTTCGGCCTGCGCGCCTCGCGCCGTCGCAGCGCGGTGACGTTCGCCTGATTTCGCGCCCCGGCTTCGGCTGGGGCGTCTTCCGGATGGCTTTGCTTTATCAGACCTCGTGCTAGGCTGAGTGCATGCCAGCGCCCACTCTTGATGCAGCCGCACATGTTGTTCAGCTCGCGCTGACGCCGATTTTCCTGCTGGCAGGTATCGCGACGATGCTCAGCGTATTCACGGCCCGATTGGGCCGAATCGCCGATCGGGCTTACCGCTTATCCCATGAGCCGAAGTGCAGGCGAGACGAGCTGGCACGGCTGCGGTTGCGATCCCGCATTCTCGATTCCGCAGTTCTGTTTGCCGCCACGTCCGGCGCGCTGACCTGCCTTGCGGCGCTGACCCTGTTCCTGGGCGCGCTGCGACAGGTGGAGTGGGGCACCGTGTTGTTCACGGCTTTCGGTGGGGCGCTGATCTTCGCGATTGCGGCACTGGCCGCTTTTTCGGCCGAGACGATCCTGTCAGGCCGCACGGTTCGCGACGAGGTCGACGACGCCACCGACGCGCTCGACGACAGATTTGGATCGGTGCCGGCGGATGAACACCGCAGCGGATAACTGCCCCAGGTCTGCATTCTTATCTGACGATCGCCCCGCCCTTCATCACATGATCGACATGTTCGAGCGCGCTGATGTCGACGAGCGGGTCGTTCGCCACCGCGACCATGTCGGCATAATGGCCGGGCGATAATGCGCCGACATCCTTGCTCCAGTTGAGCAGGGCAGCGGACGTGACGGTGGCGGCCTGGATCGCCTGCATCGGCGTCATGCCGAAGCGGACCATATATTTGAACTGCCGCGCGTTGAGGCCGTGGGGATAAACGCCGGCATCGGTGCCGAAGGTCAGCTTCACGCCCGCCTTGACCGCCTTGCGAAAGCCTTCGCGCTGCGCCTCGGTCGTGTCGCGGTTCTTGCGCAGCATATCGGCTGGCCAGCCGTCGCGCGTGCCGACGTCGTTGATGTAGTCGCCATTGTAGATATCCATGTCGAGATACACGCCTTTGGCCTTGGCCATGGCGATGCCTTCATCGATCGAACATGCCAGCTGTTCGATCGCCTTCACACCCGCGCGCATCGCCGACTTGATGCCCTCCGCGCCATGCGCATGCGCGGTGACCCAGGATCCGCGCGCAGCGGCCACCAAGACGGCAGCGTGCATCTCGTCTTCCGACAATTCCTGCTGGCCGGGTTCGGTGCCCTGGGCGAGCACCGCGCCGGTGGCGATCAGCTTGATCGAGTCCGCGCCGTTCTGGAACAGGTAATTGACCTTGCGGGTCGCATCGGCGGCATCAGTGACCACGCCGACCCGCATATCCGCCGGCACCTGCACGTCGGGCGCGAAGCCGGTCACCTCGCCGCCACCGCCGGGCGTGGTGATATAGGCGCCGACCGCGCTCATGCGCGGGCCGATCACGTCGCCGCGGTTGATCGCGTCGCGCAGCGCAACATCGGCGAACGCACGGAAGCAGCCGACGTCGTGCACGCTGGTAAAGCCCGCCATCAACGTCTCGCGGGCATGGCGCGCGCCGATATAAGCAATCTCCGATACCGAATGGAGCAAAGGTTCGGCGATGTTGTTGGTCTCTTCGGTGTCGGCGAGGTGGACGTGCATGTCGATCAGTCCGGGCAACACGGTGTAGCCCGACCAGTCGATCAGCCGCGCACCGGCCGGCGGCGGGGTGTAGGGTGTGACGGCGGCAACCCGGCCATCTTCGACCCGGATCAAGCGATCGGCGAGCATCGCGCCACGTTCGGTGTCGATCAGACGCCCGGCGTGGACATAGAGCGTTTCAGCCGGGGCGGCGGTGGCCAGCGTGAACGCAAGCGCGATACCTATCCTGCGAACCATGCGCTTCTCCCTGACAATGGTGAGGATGGCGCGGCCGATGCAACGCCGCAATAGGGCGCGTCAATTCCCCTTTGGGCGGCAGGGACGCCCGCGCTTGCAAACGTCGCTTCGACAGACCCTCGCGTGCGGAACATCACCGCACGTCGCGCGCTGAATCATCCAATTGGTAGGCAATCCTACGACCGCAAAAGCGGCGGGAAGCAGTCCAACGCAGGCGACGAATCCCGTTAAGTGTCTGCTAATATTGGATTGTGCTATAGATAACTGCCCGCATGCCGGGCGAGTAACCGCGACCCTTGGTCTTTATCGGGCGCGTGAGAGGATAAGCGTGTGGCAGGTTTAAACAGCACACAGGACCAGGAAGTCACGTTCCTCTCGGGCGTGACCGCCCAGGGAACGATCGCGGCGCAAAGCTTCTGGACCTGGAATGACGATCTGCCGGCGACCTATTCGTCGACAAGCCTTGAGGCGAAATGGGGCGCCCCCCAAGCCGGCACCGGCGGCTCGCTGACGGTCGCCTTCGATTTCGGGTCCAACTGGACCGCGCCGGAACAAGCGGCCTTCACCGCCGCGATGCATCTGTGGTCGGCCGAGGCCAACATAACGTTCAACATCGTTCCCCAGGCGCAGGATGCGGACGTACTGATCTCCCGCGTTTCCGACGGCACGGCGTCGGGCGGCATGAATAGGATCGATACCGGCGATATCGGGTCGACCCATCTGGGATCGGCGATCCTCGGGTCGATCAAGATTGATACCTCGCAAGGCGGCTTCGGTCCGATCGGCGCGAGCTTCGCCACTTCCGGGGGCTATCCCTGGGACACGATCTTGCACGAACTGGGTCACGTCATCGGCCTGGGCCATGGCGGCGCGTACGATAACGGCATCACCGCCACGTCGCCCCAATATACGAGCTACGACAATACGGCGTGGAGCCTGATGTCGTATAATGCCGCGCCCGATGTCAGCAGCCAATATGTGTGGGGATCGTCGGGGGGCTATTTCCGATCGCCCCTGACGCCGATGCCGCTCGACATCGCCGCGGCGGACCGGATTTACGGGCTGCCGACCAACACGCCTCTGTCGGGCGGGCAGGTGTTCGGATTCCACACCAATATCACGGGTGACATCGCCCAGTTCTTCGACTTCACGATCGATACGAAGCCGATCATCACGCTGTTCGATACCGGCGTGGGCAACACGCTCGACGTGTCCGGCTTTACCGTGGGCAGCACGATCGATCTGCACGACGGCGCGTTCAGCAGCGTCGCCGCCTTGGTCAACAATCTGGCGATCGCCTATGGCACGCGGATCGATACGGCGATCGGCGGCAGCGCCGGCGACCATCTAACCGCGAATGACAATAGCGATGTGCTGATGGGTGGCAGCGGCGGCGACACGCTCACCGGCGGCCTGGGCAACGACCATATCTACGGCAATATGGCGACCAGCGTGCAGGGCGCGACCGACAGCGCCGACGTGATCGACGCCGGCGACGGCAGCAATTATGTCAACGGCAATTTCGGCAATGACACGATCACCGCCGGCAACGGCACCAACCGTCTTTATGGCGGCGCGGGCGACGATCACGTCACAATCACGGGTGTCGGGACCGGCCATCTGAACGGCAATCTCGGCGACGATCTGCTGGTGGTATCCGGCGGCAGCAACGATATTCATGGCGGTCAGGGCAACGATCGCATCGACCCGACTGGCGGCGACAATCAGAGCTTCGGCGAAGCCGGTAACGACGTCATCTGGGGCGGTACCGGCATCGATCATATGACGGGCGGTCCGGGTTCCGACTTGTTCGTGCTGAGCGGCAACAGCAATAGTGCAAGCTGGGACGAGATCCTGGATTTCACCGACGGCACCGACAAGTTCCACATGGACACGGTCGGGGGCGGCCTGCCGGTGGTGCTGCATGCGGGACAAAGCTTCGCCGACGAGGCGAGTGCGGCGGCTTATGCGCAGAACGCCTTCAACGGCGCAGGCAGCAGCGAGGCAGCGGCGTTGCAGGTCGGCGCGGACACGTATCTGTTCTACACGACCGCCAGCCTGGGATCGCCGATCGACGCGGTCGTCAAGCTGGACGGCATCAACGCCAGCACGATCGACCAGGGTGATTTTTCGACCGGGACGAACCACCTTTAGGGCTGGTTCGAGGCGGGAATTCGGCTCGCCACACGGTTTTGAACAAATGTGACCAGGCGCGCAAAGAGCGCCGCGGCGCATCGCGACCGAAACGCCAAAACCCCGTAAAGTCACCGGTAAGCCGCTGTTTATGTTGCAGCGGGGCAACGTTCGGCGGCCGCGTTGGCCGCTTATCACATTCGTGCAAGATCGCTCCGCCGTTGGCAGCGTGAATGAGCCCCATGGCGCCGGACTGGGCGCTCACGCGAAACAAGGGGCCTTCGATGATCAACATTTTCAAGCTGCGGCTGCTGGCGTCCACGATGATCGCCGGTACGGTCGCAATGACGCCGGCCTTCGCGCAGAATGCGACCTCCGCCGCGCAACCCGCCGCCGACGACACAAGTAAGGATATCGTCGTTACTGGCACGCTGTTTCGGTCGAGCGCGGACAATATCGCCTCGCCCGTCACGGTCATGACCGCTGACGATATTGCCAAGCGTGGCATCACCACTGTGCAGGGTGCGATCCAGACGCTGGCGTCGAATAACGGCCCGGCGCTGACCAACAGTTTCACCGCCAACGGTGCCTTTGCCGGTGGCGCGTCCGCCGTATCGATGCGCGGCCTTTCGACCAACTCGACGCTCGTCCTGTTCGACGGCCTGCGCGCGGCTTATTATCCGCTCGCCGACGACGGTTCGCGCAACTTCGTCGATCTCAACACCATTCCTGACGAAATCGTCGAGCGTGTCGACGTGCTCAAGGACGGCGCGTCATCGACCTACGGTGCCGACGCCGTGGCGGGCGTGGTCAATATCATCACCAAGAAGCAGATCACCGGCATCAGCGGCATGGCCGAAGGCGGCATCAACCAGCGTGGCGTCGCCGGCAATCAGCGCGTCAGCCTGACGGCCGGCTTCGGCGACCTCGCCAGCCAGGGCTTCAACGTCTACGTCAGCGGCCACTATATCAATCAGGACAAGATCCTGAGCCGCGACGTGCCCGCCCCCTTCAATTCGTCCAACCAGACGGGCATCTGCTTCGAAGGCAATTGCGGCGCGGATGGCCGCAACAACAGCCCGATCAATTTCGCGGGCATATCCACGTTGGTGCCGGTTTATCTGGTGCGGCCAGCCAATTCGGCCACCAATGCCGCCATTCCCGGCAGCAAGTTCCAATTCCTGAACCCGACGACGGGCTGCGGCGGCTTCACGCCCTATACGCTGACCGCAGCGCAGCAGGCGGGTTTCCCGACCGCACCGTCCACGGTCTGCGTCCAGGACGTGGTGCATGACGGCGGCACCGTCGAGCCGCACAATCGGCGCTGGGGCGTGTCGAGCCGCGCGAGCGTGAATATCGGCAGCGATGCGCATGCCTATCTCGAATTCAACTTCGAGCAGAGCACGACCAGCTATACCGGCTTCGGCGCCGCGGGGCCGGGCTTCCCGACCAATTCGGTGATCCGCGCCAACGGCCCTGCAGGCATCAATTATCCGCGCTTCTCCACCGCGGGCGTGCCGGGCGGTGCCAATGCGCCCGGATCCGCCGTGCTGTCGCTGCCGGTCTATATCTGCCCACGCCTGACGGTCGGTGCCTGCACCGCCGCCAACGGCACGCTGAATCCCAATAATCCGTTCGCCTCGGCCGGCCAGAATGCGCTGATCATCGGCACCATGCCCGACCTGAAGCAGGACACGGCGACGCGCAGCCGCGCTTACCGCGTAGCCACCGGCATCGATGGCTCGTTCAACGACAATTGGGATTATTCGATCAACGCGATCGGTATGGTCAACGACCTGCGCCGCAGCTTCGATGGCTATGTCTACATCCAGCACCTGCTGGATGTGATCAAGGACGGGTCGTACAATTTCGTGAACCCGTTCTCGAACAGCCAGGCGGTGCGCGATTATATGGCGCCGCACCTGGATACGGGCGCACGCTCGGAAATGTACGAAGTCGACGCCAACCTCAGCCATGACTTCTTCGAGCTGCCCGGCGGCTCGCTGCAGGTCGCGGTGGGCGGTTCTATCCGCAAGGAATCGGTCAATGCGCCGAGCGCCAATTCGGACGCGGACGGCCCGACCCAGCGTTATTTCGTGATCAACGCCTTCGGCACGGTCGGCAGCCGCTGGGTGGAATCCCCCTATTTCGAGATCAAGGCGCCGATCCTGACCAGCCTGAACGTCGACCTGTCTGGCCGCTACGACAATTATTCGAGCGGCCAGCATGCCTTCTCACCCAAGGCCGGCGTCGTGTTCACTCCCGTCCGCCAACTGGTGGTGCGTGGTGCGATCTCGAAGGGCTTCCGCATCCCATCCTTCGGTGAATCCTCGGCGCTGCCGACCACCGGCTTCGTTCCGGTGACACTCGCCACTTTGCCGGCCGCTTACCTGGCGCAGTACAGCAATCCGGGCGTGACCTGCACCGCGACCACGGTGGCCAATTGCTCCAGTTATCTAACCAGCAATTCGGTGGGCGAACAGTCGATCGCCAACCCCAATCTGAAGCCGGAAAAATCGCGCAACATCAGCGCCGGCATCGACATCAAACCGTTCCGCGGCATCAAATTCTCAGTCGATTATTATAATATTCGCAAGACCAACGCGATCACAGCGGCACCTTATGCCGCCGCGCTGAATGCCTATTATGCGGGCCAGCCGATCCCGGCGGGCTACACGGTCACCCCGCAGGCGCCCGACGTGAACCACCCGAACGCGCTGCCCTTGGTCGGCGTGGTAGGCGCGCCCTATATCAACGCCAACACGATTAAGACCGACGGCCTTGATTTCGCGGCATCAGTCACGTTCCACTTCGCCAACGGCTGGTCGATCGAGAGCATGGCGGATGCCGAATATATCCATAAGCTCAATACCTATTTCCCCGACGGCCACGTCGAGAAATATGCGGGCACGCTCGGCAACTTCAATCTGACTGCAGGCAGCGGCACGCCACGCTGGAAGGGCAACTGGCAGAATACGCTTGAGTTCGGCGGGAAGGGCTCGATCACCGCGACCGCTTATTACACCGCGGGCTATGACCTGTCGGCGCAGGACCAGGGCACCGACTACAAGGATTGCGGCCTGAGTTCCGGCATCCAGCCCTGCCAGGTGCGGCGCTTCATCGACGTCGACCTGACCGGGCAGATCAATGTCGGCAAGGCGTTCACGTTCTACGCGAACATCCTCAACGTCTTCGACGTCAAGCCGCCGCTCGATACGGTTACCTATGGCGGCTACCTCTACAATCCGGTGGTGGCCGAAGCGGGCATTATCGGCCGCGCCTTCCGCGTCGGCGGCCGATTCAAGTTCTAAGCTCCCACGACTGAAAAGGCCTGCGGGGGCGTTTCCCGCAGGCCTTTTTCATGCCTTCGATCACCTCGGTTCAAGCCGCCCCGCGCTCGTCATGGCATGAATGCGTCAAGCCCGGACTTGGTGTGGGCAGGGAGGCGTTCGTGATGCACGCGTCAATCGGTTCGGATCCGCCAGCCAAAGGGCCCGCGCTGGAGGCGCGGCTCAATCGAGCGCTGTCTTCGCACGACACGGACGAAGCCGTGGCTGCGATCCGTGAAGCGGTGCTGGCGCATGGCGTGACCCACTTGTCGCGTGACACCGGGCTCGACCGCGTGAATCTCTACAAGATGCTGTCGGCGGGCGGGAATCCCAAAGTCGGAACCCTGCTCAAGATCCTCGACGTGCTGGGCCTGCGGATCGAGGTCGCGCCGGTGCGGCGGCGGCGATCGCGGGCCTGACCCCTCGCACGCTTAGGGACGGCGGCGCCAGGCGGAAGGTGATTTGCCAGTGAGCCAGCCGACCGAGCGCGTCATATGCGCCTGATCGGCGAAACCCGTTTCAAGCGCGATCAGCGAAAGGGCATCAGCACCCGACACGATGCGCCCCCAGGCATTGCGCGCGCGCAGCTCGAGCCGGAAACGTGCGGGGCTGACATCATAGGCGGCGCGGAAAGCGCGCGCCGCGCCTTCGCGCGAAACACGACTGGCCTTGGCCCAGCCCGAAATGTTGAGATGCGGATCGGAGATCATCGCGGCGCGCAGATCGTCAATCCAGTGCAGCCGCATCGGCGGGCGAATGCGGGCACAATCCATGATCCGTTCGATCTCCGCCAACGCGATCGTGACGTCATAGGCGGTGAGTAGCAGCAGCCGATCGACATCGGCGACGTCGATCGTCGCGCCGAGCGACCAATCGGTCCGCCACGGCAGCTCCAACCAGGCAGCGCCTCCCGGGCCCGCCCGAAGTGCGTGCGCATCGAAGGTCGGCAGGATCGCGAGTGCGCCGCGTTCGAGCCGCTCGCGTCCGCGATAGCTGCTGAGTACGACCATGCCGTCCACCATCAACAGCAAGGAGGCATCCGCGCTGTGGCTGCGGGCCGCGCGCGCATCGGGATCCAACCGCCGCAGCGATGGCTCGAGGCGCACACCCGGCCCTTGTTCCGCCCACGGTAACCGGGGCCAGGACGCGGGAGCAACAAGCTGCACTGTCATGACGACGCCTCGAAAGTGTCGCACGGCGATCCCGCTGGGACGCCGCGCGACGAGGTTGGGGGACCAGGAGGTTCGTCCGGTAGCTAAGGGATGCACCGGCCACCTCGTCCTTGCCCGCCATGATGGCGTGCGGATTGGCCAGGAGATTGAGCCAGAGCCGAACTAAATGACTAGTCCAGTCATCTTGGCCGACAGGACACGTCGTACCGGGCAGCAACGATCGAGACTATTCGCCCGGCGCTACAAGCCCTGGCTGTGCAATTGAGACTAAAGTGCGCTAGAAGGCTGGGCCATGAACGACATGACCCACCCCGCCGCGGGGCCGCTCTACCGCCAGATTTATGAGCGCGTGCGTAGCTCAATCGCAGAAGGGCAGCTGCAACCGGGCGATCGGCTTCCGTCGGCGCGCGGTTATGCGCAGGAACTGGGAGTCGCGCGCGGCACCGTCGATCTGGCCTATGCCATTCTGGCGGGCGAGGGCTATGTCGAGACCAATGGGCGCGCGGGGACAAGGGTCGCCAGCGGTGTCATGCCGATGGCCGCCCGCCGCGGGGACGTGCCGGCCCCGGTAGTGAATGTCGCAAGCGCGACGCCCCTCAATGGGTTGATGCCGCTCGCACCGGGCGTGCCCGCATTCGATCTGTTTCCACGCAAGCTGTGGACGCAACTGGTGCGGCGCCATGCGCGCGCGCTGAGCCGGGCCGATCTGACTTATCCCGACGCGCAAGGAAGCCAGGCGCTGCGCGAGGCGATCGCCGCCTATCTCGCGGTTTCGCGCGGCGTGATCTGTTCCGCCGATGAGGTCATGATCACCGGCGGTTTCCAGGCTTCGCTCGCATTGGTGGCGCGGGCGTTGCTGCCGCCCGGCGGATCGGCGTGGGTGGAAGACCCGGGCTACACCCGGATCCGCAGGGCGCTGATCGAGCTCGGCGCCCGCCCAATCTATATCCCGGTTGACGAAGAGGGGCTCGACGTCGCCGCCGCGATCGCCCGCGCGCCCGACGCGCGCCTGGCGGTGGTCGCTCCGGCGCATCAATTCCCGATGGGGGTGACGCTGTCGCTGCCGCGCCGGCTGCAATTGCTTGACTGGGCCGAACGCGCCCAGGCCTGGATCCTCGAGGACGATTTCGATGGCGAGTTCCGCTATCAGGGCCGCCCCCAACCCGCGCTCAAGAGCCTCGATCGGGCAGGCCGCGTCTTTTACACCGGCACGTTCAGCAAGACGCTCTTCCCGGGCTTGCGGTTGGGTTATCTGGTGGTGCCGCGCTCTGAGATCCAACGCTTCCTGGCGGTGATGCGCTATCTCGACGGCGGCCGATCGTCGCTGGAACAGGCGGTCACCGCCGAATTCCTGAGCGAAGGTCATTTTGCGCGCCACATCAAGAAAATGCGCGGCGCCTATCGCAGCCGCCGGGCAGCGATGGCGGCGGCGCTGGCGGATCGTTTCGGCACAGCCGCGCGGATCGAACAGGGTGCGGGCGGTCTCCATCTGATGCTGCGCGTGCAAGGCGGCCTCGGCACGCTGGAATATATACCTTGGACGAATGGACCGACGCTGGGCGCGGTTCCGATGCGCGTCCTGACCGAACGGCCGGATATGGAGGACGGTCTGTTGGTTGGCTTCGCCAATGTGCCCGAACGGCAAGCGGCCGCGATGGCCGATCAATTGTTCGCGGTGGTCGAAGCGGCGCTTCAGGCCGGCAGCGCGGTCAGATCCTTGTGATATCGGTCCTGCCAGCGGGCGTTGAGATCGGACGCCTGCCGTTGGGGCACCCACTTTTGGCGCGGGATGCCCACGCAATCGATGCCGAATTCTGCAACGATCTGGTCTACCACCGCCTGCGGATCGGAAATCAGATCCTCATATTCCACCACAAACGGCGAAATGCCCTGCCCGTCGAAGAAGGCGTGCCATTTGCCGATCTGGTTTTCGAAAGCCTCCACCGCGGTACGAATGGCCGTGAAATCATATCGTGGCGCGCAGTCGCTTGAGGTGTGAAAGCTGATCCAGGCCTGCGTCTGCTGCGCGATGACGGCGGAAATCGCCTGCGCGATCCTGTCGCGACGCCGGATTTCGATATAGCGATCGATATTCACGAAACGCAGCAACGCTTCATTGCGCGCGATCGGCGCGAACTGTGGCCAGTGCGCCTTGACCCCGAACCAGCCTGACGGTGACGTGCGGCGCTGATACAAACGCCGCAACATGGTCGGGAAATCCTCCACGCCGAGCGAAGCCATCCATTTTTTGGCATGCGGCGCATGAAAATATTCGAGCGGACTGCCCAGAACACCGGTGCCGAGCAGCAAATGGCCGAGGAAATGGCTGCCTGAGCGCGCGGTGGAGGCGAGCAGATAGGTGCGCGGCTGCCCCTGGAAGGGGGGATGATCATAATCCGGACCGAACTGGTCCCACTTATCCCCCATCGCGCGCCCGCACCCCCGTGCCCCATCTGGATAGGTACGCGAGTTAGCGGATCGCCTCTTCCTTCGCTAGGGCGGACGAATCGGGGCGTCGCCCGCCCCGCTGCAATCGCGTCCCGCGCGAGTCTTGACCGGTTCGCGTGCCAGTTTTCGGAAACGCACCTTTCCTTAACCAGCTTCGGGTGAAAATCCCTCTGGTTGTCGCGGCTTAGAGCCAGCTGAGCGCGGCAGACGGGCGAATTGCCTTGCCTCCGGAGACAGGGAGGCAGAGCATCGGATTCGCAGGGGCTGGGGAGGAAAGATGGCGACGATGTTTCCCACGCAAGGCGACGTACGACGCATGATCGCGGGCGCGATCGGCGAGTTGACGGGCACACCCGCTGAGCAGATCGACCTCGGCGCCGGCCGGGTGATGATCCACGAACAGCCACGCTGCGGCTATAATTGGAGCTTTTCGGAGACGATGGTGAAGGCGCGCTTCCGCCCCTTCGTGCATCGCGCCGTCTGCATCGTCCGCGACCGGCATCCTATTCTGAAATAAGGACGCCGGCGCGCGCGTTAAGTCGTTGGTAGCCGATCCTGTGCCATGGCGAGCCCCTTAGTCGGCCGCAGACAAGCGGCGTTCGGGGAATGGCACGTTGACCAACCTTACCGGCGCACAGGATCAGGAAGTCACGTACCTGACCGGCATAGAAGCCGACGGCAAACAGGCCGTGACCAGCTTCTGGAGCTGGAACCGTGACGAGAATCCGGCGACTTATTCGACCACCAGCCTGCAGGTAAAATGGGGTGCGCCGACAGCGGGCACGGGGGCGGCGATAGAAGTCGCCTTCGCGCCAGGCGAATGGTCCACCGCCGAAACCCAGGCTTTCACCGCCGCGATGCATCTGTGGTCCGATGTCGCCAATATCAGCTTCACGATCACGACCGACCTGTCAGTAGCCGACCTCGTCATCAATCGCGGTAGCGACGGCGCGGCGGTTACCGGGTTCACCGATGGTATCATCGGCGTCGAGGGCACGCCCATCCTGGGTAAGGCGCTGGGCGCCCAGATCAGTATCGACACGTCGGTAACGGGCTTCGGTCCGATCGGTGCGAACCTCGGCACGATCGGCGGCTATCCGTGGATGACGATGATCCACGAACTGGGCCACGCGATCGGGCTCGGCCACGGCGGGCCCTATAATGAGGGCACGACCGCCAGCAACACGATGCTGACAACCTATGACGCCACTGCCTGGACATTGATGTCCTACATTCCGGGCGACGCTTTCTATCAACCGGGCACGGGCGGATTCGGCTGGGGCAAGGCGCCCGACGGCTCCGACTATGTTGCGACCACGCCGATGATCCTCGACGTCGCCGCCGCGCAGCGCATCTATGGCATGCCGGTCAACACGCCCTTGTCGGGCGGGCAGGTGTTCGGCTTCCATGCGAACATCCAGGGCGACACCGCCCAATTCTATGATTTCACGATCAACACCCATCCCGTGGTGACCCTGTTCGATCTGGGCGGCAACAACACGCTCGATCTGTCCGGCTACGCGGTCGGCAATACGGTCGACCTGCATGATGGCACATTCAGCAGCGTCGGCGGCCTGCACCAGAATATCGGCATCGCATTTGGCACGAAGATCGACAGCGCGATCGGCGGCACCGGCAACGATGCGATCACCGGCAACGACAATGGCGACGTGCTGATGGGCTATACCGGCGCGGACATTTTGCAGGGCGGCAGCGGCAACGACCATATCTATGGCAATATGGCGGGCGGCGTGCAGGGCCTGGTCGACGGCGCCGACGCGATCAATGCCGGCGACGGCAGCAATTATGTCAACGGCAATGCCGGCGACGATTTCATCAGCGCGGGCAATGGCACCAACCGCCTCTATGGCGGTGCGGGCAACGACAAGATCGAGATTACCGGCCTGGGCATCGGCCATATCAACGGCAATATGGGCGACGACCTGCTGCAGGTAACCGGCGGCACCAACGACGTGCATGGCGGCCAGGGCAGTGACACGATCATCGCGCTCGACGGCATCAACACGCTGTCGGGCGACGCGGGCGACGATGTGATCTCGGGCGGATCGGGCGCGGACGTGATGACCGGCGGCGCGGGCGCGGATTTGTTCGTGCTGATCGGGCCGAGCGGCAAGGGCGCGAGCCCGGCCGGCGGCTATGACGAGGTGACCGATTTCGCCGACGGCATCGACTACCTGCACGTCAATGCCTTCATCGGCAGCATGCTGCCGACCTTGCTGCACGCCGACGGCCAGAGTTTCGCCGATTTTGCCGCGGCCGAAACCTATGCCACGACGCTGCTGGCGTCAGCCAACGGCGCGACCAGCGAGGTGGCGGCGCTGCAGGTCGGATCCGACACCTTCCTGTTCTACAGCAACCTCGGCTGGCCGGGCGGCGCGATCGATAGCGCCGTGAAGCTCGACCATGTCGCGGTGGGCAGCATTGACGCGCACGATTTCACGGCCACGAGCATCCACTTCTAGCGCGGTGCAATTGTCGCCGCGTTAACCATGGATTGACCTCCGGCTGCCATTGCGATTCCGAAACGCAGGGGAGACGGACATGACGATCGGCGCGATCGGCGGAGCTTCGGCGGCGAGCCAGACGAGCGGGGTTAGCGCGTCAGGCACCACCGGCAGGACCGCTTTCGACCAGATATTGGAAGCCTTCAAGAAGGAGGCGGCCAAGACGCCCGCCGAACGCGCGCGCGACGACGTGCTGAAGAAGCACAATCTGACCGAGGACAGCTATCGGGCGCTGCCGCCCGAACAGAAGAAGGTGATCGACCAGGAGATCGCGACCGCCGCACAGCGCGCGATGCAGGCGGACAAGGGCAAGGGCTTCAAGGGTGCGGAATCTGCGTCCCCGATCGCGGAAGGCCTGACCGGGATCGGCTGAGGACTTGCCGCCGCTTTTCCATGGAGATTAGTATCCAGCCCGGGAGGCAAAAATCATGTTTTCCAGATGGTTTCCGAGCATGTCGACCGACGAGGGCATCGAAGCAGGCGCCAAAGGCGGCTGCTATGCCGGGATCGCGTTCGGCTTCCTGGCGGTGCTCGGCCTGGTGGTGATGGCCTTCCAGGCGCATTCGAACGGCGCCACCCCTTTGCTGATCGCCTTCATCTCGACCGCCCCGGCATTTGAAGCAGCGATCGGGTTCGTTGCGGCCTATCGCTTTCGCTATCGCAAGGGACTGGCGATCGGATCGATCGCCCTGGTCCTGTTCCTGATCGAAATCGTCTTCAAAATCACCCACGGCGCGTTCAAACCGGGTTGGACCCTTGCTTACGTCGCCATCGTGGCGGGTTTCGTAAACGGCCTGCGTGCCGCATGGGCGACGCGGCGGGCGCCATCGCTGAACGATGCGCAACTCGAGGGCATTTTCGATTAATCGGAACGCCGTCCGCGATCGGGCTGGATCAGGCCGACCGGCTCGCTATCGAATTTTTATGCATGGCTCCCGGTCCGTCCGCGCGTAGACGGGGGCCCGCAGATTCAAGCAGCCGCGGAGACGAACGATCGAGCCTGTTCCGGGCAGCCCCGCCCCTCCCGGCCTGATATTGATGCGCGGCGCGCAACGGCTGCGGCTCGATCTGCGGTCATTCGGCTGGACGGTGGCGATCATGACGGCGACGGCGTTCGCCGCCTTCGTCGTGCGGCCCGCGCGCGGCGAAGTATCGGGCGCGCTGATCTTCGTCGTCGGCATCACTTTGGCCGGCGCGACCTTGGGGCTGGGCGCGGCGCTGGTGGCGGCGATGACGAGCTTCCTGCTTTATAATTTCTATTTCGCTGAGCCGGTGCTGACCTTCCGGTTCGACACGATCAGCGATTTCGCGCCGCTCATCATCTTCAACCTGAGTGCGGTGATATCGGGCGTGCTGGCAGGGCGCCTGCGCGACCAGGCCGAAGCGGCGGCAGCGGCCAATGGATCGCTGACCGCTTTGCTCCAGATCAGCCGATCGCTGCAATCGGCGGTGCGATTCGCCGATATCGAACAGGCGCTGACCGGCCCGGCCGTGATCGCCGCGGGCGTGCGGCTGCTGCCCGCGGACGCTGGCGCCGTGGACGCCGGCCCTGAGGAGGATGGCGATCCGACCACCGCCCACGTCAGGATAGTGGCGCTGCCCGGCGCGGGCGACGAGCCGATCACGTACAGCCTTGAATGCGGGCGCCATCGGATCGCGCTGATGATCACGCAGGGGAGCCCCCGCGAGACGACCGAGGCGGCGCTGGGATCGGCGCTCGCCAATCTGGTGGCGCTGGCAATGGAGCGCGCTGCCTTGTCCGAGAAGATCGCCGATACCGAAGCGGCGGCGCGCGTCGAGAGCCTGAAATCGGCCTTGCTCTCGTCGGTCAGCCACGATCTGCGCACCCCCCTGGCGACGATCAGCGCGTCGGCATCCAGCCTGATCGATTATGGCGACCGGCTGGAACGCGACGTCGCCGACGGCCTGCTGAGGGGCATTGTCGAGGAAAGCGAACGGCTCAATCGCTTCACCGCCAACCTGCTGCAGATGACGCGGCTGGAGGCGGGCCAGCCTTTGTCCTCCGCTCAAATTTTATCGGTGTCCGACATGCTGAGCGTGGCGGTCCGCCGCGTGCGGCCGCGCGCGGGCGAGCGGGTGATCGAGCGACGCGAAGGAGAGGATTGCCTGGTGCTGGCCGACGCGGCCCTGTTCGAACTGGTTTTGCTGAACGTGCTGGAGAATGCCATTCTCTACAGCCCGGACGGGAGCCGTATCCGGATCGCGTTGACCAGGGATGACGATATGGGGGTTATCGAGATCGCCGACGAAGGGCGCGGCATTCCTAAAGCCGACCTGACGCGCGCGTTCGAGCGTTTCTACCGCGTCGATTCCACCGAGCAGATGCCGCGCGGCAGCGGGCTGGGCCTGGCGATCGCCAAGGGCTTCGTCCAGGCGTGCGGCGGCGAGATCTCTGCCGAGCTGCCGGGCCTGAACAAGCGCGGCACGCGCATCCGTATCCGCCTGCCTCTGGCGGCGGAGAGGCACAGCTGATGGCGCACATCCTGCTGGTCGATGACGAGGTTGCGCTGACGGCGGTACTGCAACCGGTGCTGACCGCTGCCGGCCATGCGGTGACGACGGTCGCGTCGGCGGCGCAGGCGATCGAGAGCGCGGACCGGTTGATGCCCGATGTGGTTTTGCTCGACCTGGGGCTGCCGGACGGCGACGGCAAGACCGTGATCCGTGCGCTGCGGATCAAGCATGACATGCCGATCATCGTCATCTCGGCGCGCCACCAGGAAGGGGAGAAGATCGCCGCACTGGACGAGGGCGCCGACGATTATGTCGACAAGCCGTTCGAGATCGGCGTGTTGATGGCGCGCATCCGTGTGGTGCTGCGGCGCAAGCATGGCGCCGAAGCCGCGACGCGCTACCGATCGGGTCCACTCACGATCGATTTCGAAACGCGCCACGTTACGCTTGACGGCGAAGCGCTACGCCTGTCGCCAAAAGAATATGACCTGTTGCTTGCGCTGGCGCGCCATGCGGGCCGGGTGGTGACTCACAAAAGGCTGCTGACGGCAGGCTGGGGCGCGGGCTCCGCCGACACCCAATATCTGCGCGTCTATGTCGGCATGCTGCGTCAGAAGATCGAGGAAGATCCGAGCGACCCCAAGTTGCTGCTGACCGAGCCCGGCGTCGGCTATCGCCTGGCTCCATCGGAAGCCTGAGCGGCTTTTATAGGTTTTTTATGCATGGCGCGGACACGCGCCCTGCCATAGCTGGAGCACCGGCGGACGGCCGGTCGCGTTCCTCTCTCCTCGCGGCACAAAGCGCGGTCGCACGCCAAGCGGCGGCGGGCGGAGCAGGTACGCGTCCGCTGCCGCCACGAAGGTGGGGTGTTGCACAGTAAATGACCGAACCGGCTCCATCGCCGCGCGCGCCAATCGGGCGCGAGGCCCTGCTCGATCTGGGCGAGGCGGCGCCCTATTTCGAAGCGGCTGCGCTCAGCGGCAATCGCCGCTACGTTTTCGACAGCGCCGCCGGCCGCCCGATCCTGCTGCTGTTCCTGGGCAGCGGACGCTGGGCAGCGAGCGCGGCGGCGCTGGCGGTAGTCGCCCGCCACGAATCCTTGTTCGACGACGACAATGCCTGCTTCTTTGGGGTGACGACGGATCCCGACGATGCGGCGCAGGCGCGGATCGCCCAACGCATCCCCGGCATACGCTGGTTCCTGGATTACGATGCGGCGGTGAGCCGAATGTTTGGCGCCGCGCAGAACAAGGACAACAAAGCGGACTATATTCCCCATTGGCTGCTGCTCGATCCGATGCTGCGCGTCGTGGCACGCGCACCGATCAACGAAGGCGACAATATTGTTGCCCTGTTGCGCGACAGGATCGGTCGTGGCGTGGCGAACAACCATGCCCCGGTGCTGACCGTGCCGAACATCTTCGAGCCCGACATGTGCCACCAGTTGATTGGCCTCTACGACCGTCATGGCGGGCGGGATTCCGGGTTCATGCGCCAGGAAGGCGACAGAACCGTCGCCAAGCTCGATCACAATTTCAAGCGTCGGTCGGACTATACCATCGAGGACGAGGCGCTGAAACGGGCGTTGCTCGACCGGATTACGCGGCGGCTGCTTCCGCAAATCCATAAAGCGTTCCAGTTCCGCGCCACGAGGATCGAGCGCTGGATCGTTGCCTGCTATGATGGGGAAAGCGGCGGCTATTTTCGCCCGCATCGCGACAATACCACCGCCGGCACCGCGCATCGGGCCTTCGCCTGCACGATCAACCTAAATGCCGAGGAGTATGACGGCGGCGAATTGCGCTTCCCCGAATTCGGGCCACGCACCTATCGCGCGCCGACCGGCGGAGCGGTGATCTTTTCCTGTTCGCTGCTGCACGAGGCGACCGCGGTGACGCGCGGCAAGCGTTATGCCTTCCTGCCTTTTTTCTACGACGAGGCAGGCGCGGCGCTCCGCGAGCGCAACCATGCCTCGCTGGCATCGGCGACCGCCCCCTATCGCGCCGTGCCGCTGCTGGCCGAAGAGGCTCCCGCGCCGGCAGTATCCCGAGCAAAGTCGCGGCAGTAGGACAGCCGCCAATCCCACGGACCCGATACCCGCTTATGGACAGAGCCCGCCGGCGCGCTTTATCGACACGGTGTGAGCAAGCAGCACGACTATACCGCCCGGATCGTCTGGACCGGCAATCGCGGCGAGGGGACGAAAACCTATCGCGGTTATGATCGTAGCTGGGATATCGCAACGCCCGGAAAGCCCATCACCCATTGCTCGAACGACCCTTTATTGGGCGGCGACGCGGCGCTGCCCAATCCGGAGGACCTGCTGCTGTCCTCGCTCTCGGCCTGCCATATGCTGTGGTATCTGCACCTGGCGAGCGTGGCCGGAATCACTGTACTGTCCTATCAGGACGATCCGGTCGGCGTGGGCGAGACCAGCCCCAATGGCGCGGGTCGATTCCTGCGTGCAACCTTGAAGCCGCATATCGTGGTGCGCGCCGGCGATGACCTGGCCGAGGCTGAGGCTATCCACCACCGCATCCACGAATTCTGTTTCATTGCGCGATCGGTGAACTTCCCGGTCAGCTATGACGCGACTTACGCGACCGCCTGAAAAGCGGGCGGCGGGAATGCCCGCCACCCGGCCGATCAGACGAAGTCGGCGGTGCTGAAGATAGTGTCGTGGACGTGGTCGACCTTGACCGCGGAGTCGACCGCGCCGCCATGACCGGTTGAATCCCAGAACATGTAGGTGTCGCTGCCGACGGTGACCGCCGCTACGTCGCCTTGCCCGGCATGCGCCTCAAGCTGCTGCGTGGCGAACGTCATCGCTGCCGAAACCGAGTTAGCCGAGCCATGCAGCAGCTGCGTTGGGTGAAAATCGAGCGCGAACTTGTCGGAGCCGGAGGCGAAATCGGTGACCTCGTCGGTTACCCAGGCGAGTACGCCGCTGGTCGCGAAGGCGGCGTCGTGGCCGCTGAACACGAATTTGTTACTGCCTATACCACCCGTGATCGTGTCGATGCCCGCGCCGCCGGTCAGCGTGTCGTTGCCGGCATCGCCGAACAACTGGTCGTTGCCGGCGTCGCCGGTCAGGCGGTCGTCGTCGGCACCGCCATGGATGGTGTCGTTGCCGGTGCCGCCGGACAGCGTGTCGTTGCCCTTGTTGCCCTGCAGATAGTCGTTGCCCGCGCTGCCGAGGATCGAGTCGGCATCGGCGCCGCTATAAAGGCGGTCATTGCCGTCGCCGCCGTCGATGATGTCGGCCCCGGCATTACCCTGGACATAATCGTTGCCCGCACCGGCTGACAGGCTGTCGGCGCCGTCGACCGAGCCGGCGGCTGCGGTCAGTTCATTGCCGTAGATATGGTCGTTGCCGATACCGCCGGTGATCGTGTCGGAGCCCGCGCCGCCCATATAGAGATCGCTTTCGAACAGATGGCCGAGCGCGTCCGCGGAGCCGGAAGAACCCGTGATGACGTCATTGCCACCGCCGCCATCCACCGTATCGTTTGTGGCACCCGCGAACAGCGCGTCACTGGCGGCGGTACCGGATATCAAGCCGGGCGTCGTGGCTATCGGGTGGGCGGCAGCGCTTGGGCCATTCCCCGCCGCAACGAGTGCGTCGAAACGCTCGCTGCCGGTGTCATAGATCGAACCGAGCGCACCGTAGCTGCCGGCGTCGCTAGCCCGCGAGACATCGTTGAAGGCGACGAATTCGGTGCCGCCATTGGCTTTGAAGTCGGCGAGCATCGTGGCGTAGAGTTCGCCCATGCGGGGATCGGCAAGCAGGCGGTCGAAGAAATCCTGGACGGTCGG